>Ga0116226_10000741_pt1 | contig 28010 bp, 28 predicted proteins | sample S1TSphfallax_FD_89692 | JGI IMG/M metagenome (GOLD analysis project Ga0116226, IMG submission 89692) | Host-associated microbial communities from peat moss isolated from Minnesota, USA - S1T2_Fa - Sphagnum fallax MG | ecosystem: Host-associated > Plants > Peat moss > Unclassified | place: USA... | reverse complement strand
CCCAGGACCAGGGCGGCAAGATCGTCGTGGATTACCACGCCCATGGGCGCGACTGGCGGCTGTCGGTCAGAGACGACGGCGTGGGCATGCCGCTGGATGCAGCGCGCGCCATCCCTGGCCTCGGGACGAGCATCATCCAGGCGCTGGCCCGGCAACTCGACGCCGAAATCGAAGTCACGAGCGCTGGTCCAGGTACGACTGTTTCGATCGTCCATGTAGACAACCCAGCACTCGGTTACCCAATTAAACCCGCGGCGTTGGCCATTTAAGAGTCAGCCGATTGTGCGGCCCCCAGTTCGCGATGAGCGCACCTGAGCGCGACGCGACCGCGTCGCGCAAGAGTTCTGTTGCCCCAGATGTTGCCCCCGCGCGGGTCGCATAACGCCTCTTGGGGCCGAATCCTTTTAAGCTGTTGATTGTGCTTCAAAATTTGGCGCGCCCGGAACGATTCGAACGTCCGACCCTCAGATTCGTAGTCTGATGCTCTATCCAGCTGAGCTACGGGCGCTTGGCCTTTCGGCGAGGGCGGGGGAATAGTCCTTTCGGGGGTTTTACGCAAGGGGCGTTCGCGTTGGGTTTCGGGAACGGCGTCAGCGTGTCTATAAAAGACGACGACCTTACGGAGCCTCCCATGCCCTTTAGACGCGCCCTGCCCTCTTTCGCCCTGATCTCCAGCGCAATGGTCCTGGCGCTTTACGGCCGTGCGGCCTCGGCCCAATCGTCGCTCACAGCGGCCCCGGCGACGGTGGCGCAGGGCAAGGCGGGCTTCGCCAAGCATGAGATGGTGGCGGCGGCCAATCCCCTGGCTGTCGCTGCGGGGCTGAAGGTGTTGCGCGCAGGCGGAAGCGCTGTGGACGCCGCCGTAGCGGTGCAGGCGGTGCTGGGCCTGGTGGAGCCGCAAAGCTCCGGTCTCGGCGGGGGGGCCTTCATGCTCTATTACGACGCCAAGACCCATCAGGTCAGCGCCTACAACGGGCGGGAGACAGCCCCGGCGGGGGCAAGCCCCGACATGTTCATGGGGCCGGACGGCAAGGCCCGGAGCTATATCGAGAATATCCTCTCCGGCCGCTCCACCGGCGCGCCGGGCGCCATCGCCATGTTGGCGGCGGCGCAGAAGACCCATGGCAAGCTGGCCTGGCGCGATCTGTTTGGCGACGGGATCGATCTGGCGCAAAACGGATTCGTGATCAGCAAAAGGCTCGGCGACGATATTGTGAGTCGCTTCCCCCAGGCGCATACGCCCGCCGCGCTCGCCTATTTCACCAAGCCCGGCGGCGGCCTGTATCAGATCGGCGATACGCTGAAGAACCCCGCCTATGCCGCCGCCCTGCGCAAGATCGCGGCGGAGGGGGCCAAGGGCCTGCTGACTGGCCAGATCGCCGCCGATATCGCCGCCGCCGTCCATGCCGACCCCATTCCGGGCACGCTCACCGTGGCCGACATGGCCGCCTATCGCCCCAAGGTCGGCCCGGCTCTGTGCCGGCCCTATCGCCAGTATATTGTCTGCGCCCCCCAGCCCCCCGGCGGCGGGGTCGGCGTGCTGGAGGTGCTGGGCGAGCTTGAGACCACCGATATCGCCAGCCGCGGTCCGACAGATCCCGAGGCCTGGTATGAGTTCGCCCAGGCCAGCCGGCTGATGTACGCCGACCGGGACCTTTACGTAGCCGACCCGGCCTTTACGCCCGTGCCGACGACTGGCCTGCTCGATCCGGGCTATGACGCCGCTCGCGCCGCGCTGATCCCCACGCTCGGCCCCGCCGCGCCTGCGCCGGGCCAGCCGCCTGGGGCGCCCTCCCCTGCGCCGGATCACACGCTGGAGCCGGGGGGTACGACGGACTTCGCCATTGTGGATAAGGACGGAAACGTTGTCTCCATGACCACGACGGTGGAGAGCATATTCGGTTCCGGCCGCATGGCCGACGGCTTCTTCCTAAATAATCAGCTTACGGACTTTTCTCAGAACCCCATCGATCCCCTCACCGGCAAGCTGGCGGCCAATGCGCCTGCGCCGGGCAAACGGCCCCGCTCGGCCATGAGCCCGGTGATCGTGCTGGATCATCAGGGGCGGTTCGTTCTGGCGGTGGGCTCGCCCGGCGGGCCGTCCATCATCGCCTATGTGGCCAAGGCCCTGGTCGGCCTGATCGACTGGAAGCTGCCTATGGAGGACGCCGTCAGCCTGCCCAACATCATCGCCAAGGGCGCCGTGGTTTCGGTGGAAAAGGGGACGGACCCGAAGATCGTCGAGGCCCTGCGCGCCCACGGCCTTAACGTAAAGGCGGACCAGGGGGAGGAGTCCGGGCTGCAAGGCATTATGGTGGTTCCCGGCGGCTATCTAGGCGGCGCCGACCCCCGACGCGAAGGCGTGGCCCGTGGGGATTGAAGTCTTGGGGACGAACAGAGCCTGACCATGCGCCTCGCCTTTATGGGGACGCCGGCCTTTTCGGTGACGGCGCTCGAAGCCTTGCTTGCGTCCGACCATGAAATCGCGGCGGTCTATACCCAGCCGCCGGCGCCGCGCGGGCGGGGCCAGGCGCTGCAACCCTCCCCTGTCCACGCCTTCGCCGAAAGCCATGGCCTAACGGTTCGCACCCCGCCCTCCCTGCGCGATCCCGAGGCGATCGCCGCGTTTCAGACGCTGGACCTCGATGCGGCGGTGGTGGTCGCCTATGGCCAGATCCTGGTGCGGGAGGTTTTGGACGCGCCGCGCCTAGGGTGTTTCAACCTGCACGCCTCGCTCCTGCCGCGCTGGCGGGGCGCGGCGCCGATTCAGCGGGCCATCATGGCGGGCGATGCGGCGACCGGCGTCCAAGTGATGCGCTTGAGCGAGGGGCTGGACGAGGGGCCGGTGCTGGCCACCGCCAAGGTTCCCATCCTGGCGGAGGACACGGCCGCAACCCTGCACGACAAACTGGCCCAGGCCGGCGCAGCGCTTCTGGCGCCCACCCTGGCGGCTTTGAAGGCGGGGACAGCCGTGGAGACGCCCCAGGCCGAAGAGGGCGCCACCTACGCCAAGAAGATCAAGGCCAAGGAGGCGCGGATTGAGTGGAGGCGGCCGGCCGTGGAGCTGGATCGCCATATCCGCGGCCTGTCGCCCTTTCCCGGCGCCTGGTTCGAGCTGGCGACCGCCAAGGGGCCGGTCCGGGTCAAGGCCCTGATGTCCCGCCTCGCGCCGGATGGCGAGGGCTTGGGCGCGCCCGGCGAGGTGCTGGACGGCGTGCCGGACGGCGTGCTCAGCGTCGCCTGCGGCGAGGGCGCCGTGCGGCTGCAGCGGCTTCAGCGGGAGGGGCGCGCGCCCCAGTCGGCGGCGGAGTTTCTGCGCGGCCAGCCCCTGGCGCCGGGCGTCAGGCTGGGCTGATGCCGCGCTATAAGCTGACGATTGAGTATGACGGCAGTCCCTATAAGGGCTTCCAGGCCCAGGACGATCTGCCGACCGTCCAGGCGGCGCTGGAACGGGCGGTCAAGGGCTTCAGCGGCGAGAGCCTGCGCCTCCAGGCGGCCGGCCGCACCGATACGGGCGTCCACGCCACCGGCCAGGTGATCCATTTTGATCTGGAGAAGGACTGGCGCGCGGAGGTGGTGCGCGACGCCATGAATGCCCACCTGGTCCCCGACCCGATCTCCATCCTCGACGCTGAGATTGCGGTGGGCGACTTTCACGCCCGGTTTTCCGCCACAGGCCGCCAATACCTTTACCGCATCCTGGATCGCCGCGCGCCGGCGGCGCTGGAGCGGGCCAGGGTCTGGTGGGTGAAGACCCCGCTGGACGCCGGCGCCATGCACGCCGCTGCGCAAGGTCTGATCGGCACCCACGACTTCACCACCTTTCGTGATGCGCACTGCCAGAGCCGGAGCCCGGTGAAAACGCTGGACGAGGTCAGCGTGCAGCGCGTCGGCGAAGAAATCAGGATCACCTTCGCCGCCCGCTCCTTCCTGCATCGCCAGGTGCGCTCCATCGCCGGCACGCTGGCTGAGGTCGGGGTCGGCCGTTGGCCGGCGGAGCGGCTGGTGCAAGTCCTGGCGGCGGCGGACCGCACAGCCTGCGGCCCCGTAGCGCCGGCCCATGGGCTCTATCTGACGGGCGTAAGTTATGAGGCGGGTTGAGGGCGGCGGGGGGCTTAGCCAATAAGGCGCAGTCCCCCCCTATCTTGTGATTAAAAAGCCTAAAGCTCCCGCCGCCAGGTCGCCCAGCTTATCTGCGCCGGCGTCCACCGCCACCGCCAGAACCACCACGAGCAAAACGGGCGCGATGTCCCGCGTCAGCGCAGCGCGGGCGGCGCGCCAGGTAAAGAAGACCCAGAGGCAGAGGATGAAGACGCTCGCCCCGATAAAGGCCTGCATCCCCTCCTCTCCCAAAAGGGTCAGGAGCGAGGCCAGAGCCACCAGCCCCGTCACGAACAGGCCGGCCCAGTTGGTGACGATGATGAAGGCGCCATAGCCCGGCATGATCTTGAGCGGCCGGGCGATCAGGGCGATGATCAGGGGAAAGCCCGCCGCATTGATCACATGCGCCAGGGCGGCGCTCACCACCTCGCCCGTCGGCACATCCGCACTGCCGGCTGCAGCCCGGGCCACGAGACCGGCGCTGAGCACATAGAGAGGCAGGGCCATGGCCGGGCCGAAGAAGGAGCGGATGAAGCCGCCGGGCGTCAGGTCGAAGGCGCGTGTCCAGCGGTCGTTGGCCCAGGCCACGGCCAAGACGCCGCGAAAGGCGCCAACGATCTCCGAGACATGGCCCGGCCGACCGGCGTTCAACGGGGCGGGTTCCGGCGCCTGTGCGGTCACGCGGCTGAACTCATGGCGTAGGTCTTGAAATAGCCGTCGATCACACCCTCGTAAATCCGGGTCAGGGCTTCGATCTCCGCCACGGGCGCGCGCTCATCCACCATATGCATGGTCGTCCCCAAGAGGCCGAACTCCAACACGGGACAGAGGCTGCGGAAAAACCGCGCATCCGACGTACCGCCGGAGGTGGAGAGTTCGGGCTTTCGCCCCAGCACGCCTTCGATGGCGTCCGACACCACCGTGACGAAGGCGTCGGGCGGGGTGAAGAAGGCCTCCCCCGACAGGACCGGCGTCAGGGTCACGCGGCCCTTGAACCCTGCCTCAGCCGCCCGACACAGGCCCTCGATCCAGGCGATCAGGTCTGCGCCCTTCCAGGTCGGGTTGAAGCGGATATTGAGGCGGGCGGAGGCGCGGGCCGGGATCACATTATGGGCCGGATTGCCCACCTCCAGGTCCGTCACCTCAAGGTTCGAGGGCTGGAATTCGGGAAAGCCGTTGTCAAGCTTATGGTTCTGAAGCCCATGCAGCAGGTTGATCAGCACGGGAACGGGATTGGCGGCGCGATGTGGATAGGCCACATGGCCCTGCACCCCTTCTACTGTAATGACGCAGTTCAGGCTGCCCCGCCGCCCCACCTTGATCATGTCGCCCAGCTCGGCTGCGCTGGTGGGTTCGCCCACCAGGCAATGGTCAATCCGCTCGCCTTCGGCCAGCAGGGTGTCGACAATGCGCCGCGCCCCGTCATGGCCCGGCCCTTCCTCATCGCCGGTGATGATGAGAGAGAGCGAGCCGGCCGGTTCGCCCCGTTCCAGCACTCGCGAGACGGCGGCGACGAAGGCGGCGACCGCGCCCTTCATATCCACCGCGCCGCGCCCGTGCAGGACATCGCCGACGATCTCGCCCGCAAAGGGGTCCTTGGCCCAGGCGGCCGTATCGCCGGGGGGCACCACATCCGTATGGCCGCCGAAGCACAGATTGGGGCCGCGCCTTCCCCGGCGGGCGTAGATGTTTTCGATCTCGCCGAACTTCATGCGACGGCAGGCGAAGCCGAGCCTCGCCAACCCCGCCTCCAGCACATCCATGGCGCCGGCGTCGGCAGGCGTGACGGACGGACGGCGGATCAGGTCTTGTGCAAAGGCGATGGGATCGACCAGGGACATATCAAGCGCTTAGCGCGCCCCCCCGCCGCCTGCAATGCCTCGCTTGTTTGAGGGTGCATTCGGCCGTAGGCGCTGAGATAGGCGATGGCCTAGCTTTGTCGCTTCCCGCGGACTTGTTCCGCGGGCCCATGGCTCGACTGGAGCAGTTTTCCGAAAAGCGGAAAGACTGGAGCCCTGGGTCCCCGGAACAAGTCCGGGGACGGCGGAACGTAGAAGCCATCATGGTGTATGGCCAATCACGAAGGCTATGCCTTAGCGCTTTTTGACCTTCGGCTGGGGTGAGCGCAGATGACGGATCAGACCCCTACCAGATCCTCACTCGATCCTCCGGCGCCACATACAGCTTGTCGCCGGGCTTCACGTCGAAGGCGGCGTACCAGGCGTCGACATTGCGCACGACGGCGTTGACGCGTTCTTCTTCGGGCGAGTGGGGATCAGTGACGAGCTGTTGACGCAGCGCATCGTCGCGTTCCTTACCGCGCCAGACCTGGGCCCAGCCTAAGAACACCCGCTGATCGCCGGTCAGGCCGTCGATCACCGGCGCGGGCTTGCCGCCCAAGGAATGGTGATAGGCGTCGAGCGCGAAGTTGATGCCGCCCATATCGCCGATATTCTCGCCCATGGTGAGCTGACCGTTGACGTGCATGCCGGGCAAGGGCTCGAAAGCGGAATATTGAGCGCCGAGCTTGGTCGCCTGGACCTTGAACTTGGCCGCGTCTTCCGCCGTCCACCAGTCGCGCAGCCGCCCTGTGCCGTCGGACTTGCGGCCCTGATCGTCAAAGCCGTGACTCATCTCATGGCCGATCACGCCGCCTATGCCGCCGTAATTGATGGCCGGATCGGCGCTGGGATCGAAGAAGGGCGGTTGCAGGATGGCGGCCGGAAACACGATCTCGTTCATGGTGGAATTGTAATAGGCGTTCACTGTCTGGGGGGTCATGCCCCACTCGGTGCGATCCACCGGGTCATGCAGGCGGTTGACGTCATAGGCCCACTCGAACGCCGCGCTCCGCTCCATATCGCCATAAAGGTCGGTGGGGCTGACCTTGAAGTCATAGTTTTTCCATTTCACCGGATAGCCAATCTTGACGGTGAAGGCGGCAAGCTTGGCCAGGGCCTGCTTTTTCGTTTCCGGCGACATCCAGGTCAGACCTTCGATCCGGGTGCGGAATACATCCTTGATGTTGCCGACCAGCGCGTCCATTTTGGCTTTGGACTCCGGCGGGAAATAGCGGGCGACATAGATTTCGCCCACCGCCTCGCCCAGCACCCGGTTTTCCGCCGACACGGCCCGCTTCCAGCGCACCTGCAGTTCCGGCTGACCCGCTAGGGTCTTGTTGCGGAACTCAAACCGCGCCTGGACAAACCGGGCGGGCAGGACGGGCGCGGCGTCATCCAGCACCTTGAAGGCGGCCCAAGCCTTCAGGGTCGACAGCGGCGTCGCGGCGAAGGCTGAGGCGATCTTGGGCAAGGCTGTGTTTTCCGAAACCACCACGCGATCCACAGCGCCCAGATCGGCGGCGGCGAGATAGCGGTCGACGTCAAAGCCCGGCAAGGCCTTGGCCAGCTCCGCCCGCGTCATGGGGTTATAGGTCTTGTCGCGGTCGCGCCGCTCCACCCGGGTCCAGCTTCCTTCCGCGATCTGCGTCTCGAAGGCGACGATGGCCTTGGCCTGCTCGGCCGCCTTGGGCCAATGCGCGAGGGTGAGGAGCTTTTCGATATAGGCCTGATACTTGGCCTTCTTCTCAGCGAAGTCAGGCTTCAGGTAATAGTCGCGGTCAGGCAGGCCCAGGCCGGACTGGCCCATATAGACGGTGTAGTGGTCCGGGTCCTTGGCGTCGGCGCGCACGCCCACATAGACGATAGACCCGCCATAGCCCTTCTCCGACGCGCCCATCAGGGCGGCGATATCGCTCTTGGTCTTGGCGGCCTTGATCTTGGCGAGATCGGCCTGGGCGGGCGTCAGGCCCAGCTTTTCGATCCGCGCCTCGTCCATATAGGCCTTATAGAAGGCAGCGATCTTCTTGTCCGTCGCCGAGGGGCCGGGATGAGCGGCCTCTTCGTCCAATATGGCGTGAAGGCGGTTTTCACTGAGCACGGTCAGGGCGTCGAAATTGCCGTAGCGGGTGCGGTCAGACGGGATGACCAGGGTCTTCAGATAGGTCCCGTTGGCGTAGCGGAAGAAGTCGTCGCCGGGCTTGACGCTCTTGTCCTCGCCGCCGAGGTCAAAGCCCCAGACGCCGTAATGGGGCGTGGCGGTCGAGCCCTCGTCCGCCGCAATAGCGGGCTGAAGGATGGCGGCGCCGGCGCAAAGGGCCAAGGCCAGGATTGAGCGGCGATCAGACTTGAACATCAGAACTCCCTGAAACAGCGTCGTGGCGCGGATGGCCCGATTAATATCGACCCTAGAATAGCTTTGGCTCTGGGAAAAGCATCCGTTGTGCGGGCAGGATGCACACGCATTTGCCGCGCAACGCGACCTCGTATTAAGAGATGGGCCAGACGTTTGAGGACGCCCGCCTATGCCCGATGATCTCGCCTCGCCCGCCGCGCTGGAAGCCGATTATGACAAGGCCGGCTTCGGCGGGGCGCTGAAGCCGGGGCGCAAGCTGGCTATGGTGATCATAGACGTGGTCATGGCCTATCTGGACAAGACGTCTCAGCTCTACGCCGGTGTGGAGGCCGAGCTGGCCAGCAATGAGCGCCTCCTGGCCGCCGCCCGCGCCGCGGGCGTGCCCATCGTCTTCACCAATGTGGTCTATGAGCCCGGCGGGATCGACGGCGGCGTCTTCTTCCGCAAGGTGCCGGCCCTGAAGGCGTTTTTCAAAGGCTCGCCGCTCGGCGCCTTTCCCCCAACCCTCCAGCCCCAGGCGGGGGAACTGGTGGTGTCCAAGCAATATCCGTCCGCTTTTTTCGGCACGGCCCTGGCCTCGACCCTGCACGCCATGGGCGTCGATACGGTAATGCTGACCGGCTATTCCACATCCGGCTGCGTGCGGGCCAGCGCGCTGGACGCTCTACAGCACGGCTTCATCCCCTTCGTCTGCAAGGACGCCGCAGGCGACCGCGACCCCAAGGTTCAGGCCGCCAACCTGTTCGATATCCAGGCCAAGATGGCCGAGGTGGTAGACGAAGCAACGGCGATCGCCCTGTTTGAAAGCTTTGCGGCGGGTTAGCGGCTCGCGGCGATCACCGCGGCGTCGAGCTGCTTCTCGGTAAGCTGACCATCGCCGCCATTGAAGATGGTGCGCACCCTGCCCTGTGCGTCGAGCACATAGGTCAGCGGCAGGGCGTAGACCTGGCCATAGCCGTTGGTCCTGGCGTCAGCGGTGAGGGCGATAGGGTAGCTGACGGTTGACGCCACCATACGAACCTTGGCCAAGTCTCGCGTCTTGTCCGCGCTGAGGCCCACCAGCTTCAGCCCCTGGGCCTTATGCGCCTGATAATAGGCGTCCATCATGGGCATTTCGGCCCGGCAGGGCGTGCACCAGGTGGCCCAAAAGTTCACTACCGCCACATGGCCCTTAAGCGTGCTGAGATCGAGCGGCTTGCCGTCCAAGAGAGGCCCCACATAGGCCGGCGCCGGGCCGCCGAGCTTGGGCTGGGCCGCGGCCAGGCTGGAGCCGGCAAGGAGAACGGCGAGGGCCAACAGCAATTTTCTCATGACGCAAGATCTCCGTTATCTCCGCCGAGACATGGGCGCGGGCGGCGGAAAATCCCACCCCCCGCGCCATAAGCACAATCAGAAATCATACCCGAACTGAATCTTGAACAGCTGGGGCGCCACCAACTGGCCCGATGTCCCCTCGATTGAGACGCTAGAGGCGGCGTTGGTGTGCTGATAGACCGGGATGGCCACATCGGCATAGACGCGCAGGTGCTGGTTCAGACGGGCCGACACGCCCGGCGCGATCAGCAGGCGCTCATAGCCGGAATTCAGATAGTCGGAATTGATCCCGCTATCATGATTGCGCCGACTATTGATCAACTGGATCGTCGGGGCGAGCTTGGCGAAGGGGCCGACGACGCCGGGATTATAGCTGACGCCTACAGCAGAATCAAACTCATTGCCCGGTCGATAACCGCCACGGATCACGAGCGCCTCCTGATAGCGGACTTGGACGAAATAGTTGAGCCGGTTGTCCTTGCTGAGTGCGCCGGCGTGATAGCCGCCGATAATGATATCGGTGCTGCCTGTGCCCGGCAGGCTGTCGCGATCAAATAGCGGGCCGCCGAGCGCGCCATTCGGACCCGTATAATCGCCGGTGGGCAGCTTTACGCCCAGCGTCACGCCGGTGGACATGTCGGGTGAAAACCCAGTGTACATGCCCATGATCTGCATGTCGCCGAGGGCTGCAAGATGGGCTGTGTAGATGGAGCCGTTAGGCCCCTGGATCGTACCGTCATCGGTGGTGGTGAAACCGCGGTCGTATACCGGTAGTTCAGCCATCACCGTCCAGGATCGGTTGATTACATACTGGCCGCCGACCGTGTAGAAGCTGGTCTTGATCTCCTTGTCGCCATTGTCGGCGGCGAGGGCTTTGGAGGCGCCCTCCCAGTTCTGATTCTGGTCCATGTAAGCATAGCGGAACCAGGCGGAAAAACCGGAATTGGAATCGTTGGGCATCATGGTCCCGTCGCCGACGTCGAACACGCCGCAGCCGCAGGCGCAGGCCTGCGCGAGGTTGGGAGCGGCGGCGGCGAGGGCCGAAGCGGCCAAAAGGGTCAGGCCAAGCTGGCGAAGGTTTTGAGTCGTCATGTGTTTAAGCTTCCGAACGGTCGAAGTCGCGCGCGTCAGCTCTGCTGACGGCGGCGAAAGGTCTGCCTGCGCCCGATCAGGGGCGAAGGCGGCGAGGGACGTCGATCAGAGGAAGCGGGACGGTGGGCCGCGCGACGGCGGCGGCGGGGCGGCCAGGCCGCGACCGGGGGCAAGGTCGCTGAGCTTGATTTCAGCGCCCGGCGCGAAGGCGAAGACGTTCGGGGCCGCAAGCTCAACCGCCGTCGGCGGCGTCGGAACCACATGGCCGGCGAAGGCGCACGGGCTGTCATGCGTGGATTTCTGGCCCTTGTCCGAGCCGTCCGGCAGACCCGTGAAGAGTTCCGGCCCATGGCCCGAGCAGATCACGAGGGGGAAGGCCCCCGGCGTCTGGCTGATCATCATGCCCTGGGGGATCAGGACGCGCAGGCACACGGCCAGCACGGCTAGGCCGAGACCCGCCCGACGCCCAAGGCTCCAGATGTAAGACCCCAGCTTCACGCGCCCTATGTGACGTCTAATAGCGGGTATGTCGAGGTTCCGGCGCCGGTCTGGCGAAATCTCGCCATGACGTTGACATCGTCTGCGCGCCCGCGCCAAGCTTGGCGTTGACATCAGCAAGCGAATTCATGACCCCACTGACCCTGAGGCGCCTGCGCCAGATTCATAACTATGTGGGCGTCTTCTTCGCCCCGGCCATCATCTTCTTCGCCTTCACCGGCGCACTCCAAACCTTCAGCCTGCATGAAAATCATGGCGGCGGCCCATACAAGCCGCCGGCCTGGGTCGTGGCGGCCGCAAGCCTGCATAAAGACCAGCGCTTGCCGAGGCCCAGGCGTGCGCCGCCGCCGGAAAGCCACGCCGATCACGCCCCGGCCCAGGCCGCACCGACCCCGCCGTCCGGGCCAAAGCCGCCCTCGCCTCTGCCGCTGAAAATCTTTGTCCTGCTCCTGGCCATAGGCTTAATGGGCAGCGCGCTGGCGGGGATCGTCATCGCCCTGATGAACAAGGCGGCGAGGCGGCTCACGGTGATCCTCTTGATCCTCGGCGCCCTCGTCCCGCCCCTGCTGCTGCTGGTCTAAGGCTTGATTCGATATCCGGTCTTGAAGATCAGCCAGACCAGGACCAGGCATACCGCCATGAAGCCCAGCGTCATGCCCAGGCTAAGACCCACGCTCACGTCGGATATGCCGTAAAAGCTCCAGCGAAAGCCGCTGATCAGATAGACGACCGGGTTGAACAAGGTGATCTGGCGCCAGAAGGGCGGCAGCATGGCGATGGAATAGAAGCTTCCCCCCAGAAAGGTCAGGGGCGTGATGATCAGCAGCGGCGCGACCTGCAGCTTTTCCCAGCCGTCGGCCCAGACGCCCAGCACAAAGCCGAACAGGCTGAAGCTGATCGCGGTCAAGACGAGGAACGACACCATCCAGACGGGATGAACGATGTTGAACGGCACGAACAGCCGGGCGGTGACGAGGATGATGACGCCCAAGAGGATCGACTTGGTGGCCGCCGCGCCCACATAGCCCATCACCGCCTCATACCAGGCCACAGGCGCGGACAGCAGCTCATAGATCGTGCCGGCCCATTTGGGCATGTAGATGCCGAAGGAGGCGTTGCCGACGCTTTCGGTCAGGACGGATAACATGATCAGACCCGGCACGATGAAGGCGCCATAACTGACCCCATCGACGTGAGCCATGCGCGCACCGATGGCCGAGCCGAACACCACGAAATAGAGCGAGGTTGAGATAACGGGCGCGAGTATGCTCTGCGTCAAGGTGCGAAACCAGCGCGACAGCTCGAAGAGATAGATGGCCTGGACGGCGTAAAAGTTCATGCCGCCGCCCCGTGCACCAGGCTGACGAAGATGTCCTCCAGCGAACTCTGGCGGGTTTGCAAATCCTTAAAGTCCACGCCCGAGGCGTTGAGTTGGCGCATTAGGCCAGCGATCCCCGTCGCCTCCTGGCGCGCGTCGAAGGTGTAGACCAGCTCCGCGCCATCCTGCGACAGGGCGAGATGATAGGCGGAAAGCCCATCGGGGATGGCGGCGAGCGGGGACTGGAGGGTCAGGGTGAGCTGACGCTTGCCGAGCTTTTGCATCAGCGCTGCCTTTTCCTCCACCAGGATCAACTCGCCCTTGGCGATCACGCCCACCCGGTCGGCCATCTCCTCCGCCTCCTCGATATAATGAGTGGTGAGGATGATGGTGACGCCCTGGCGGCGCAGCTCGCGCACCATCTCCCACATGCCGCGACGCAGCTCCACATCCACGCCGGCCGTGGGCTCATCAAGGAACAGGATGCGCGGTTCGTGGCTCAAAGCCTTGGCGATCATCACCCGCCGCTTCATGCCGCCGGACAGGGCGACGATCTTGCTGTCCTTCTTCTCCCAGAGGGAAAGGTCCTTCAGCACCTTTTCGATATAGGCCGGATTGGGCGGCTTGCCGAACAGGCCCCGGCTGAAGCTGACCGTGGCCCAGACGGTCTCGAACGCGTCGGTGGACAGTTCCTGGGGCACCAGGCCGATCTTGGCCCGGGCGGCGCGATAATCGGCGACGATGTCATGCCCATCGGCCGTCACCCTGCCGGCGCTGGGGCTGACCAAGCCGCAGATAATGCTGATCAGCGTCGTCTTACCCGCCCCGTTCGGACCGAGGAGGGCGAAGATTTCCCCAGCCGCGATCTCAAGATCGACCGCCTTCAACGCTTGATGGCCGGACTTATAAGTCTTGGCGAGGCCTGAGACGGAGATGATAGGAGGCACGGTGCGGGTCTGGCTCATCACGAGGGGTGAACTTGGTGTGGCATGAATGAGCGGGACTTTCCATGGGCTGATGAAGGCGCTCGGACAGGCTGCGCGAGCGGGCGGTAGACAGCAGGTGGCTTGGCGCTCTCGGCAGCCGCCTGCCAGTTTGGTGCAAGCTTGGGCTTATGCACGGCTAGGCGCCTGCGCGGCGATCATCGCGAAGCTGTGATCCCAACTATGACGGTTTGGTGAAAACCATTCATCTTTACGCGTTTAGCCTCAAGATTCGCATAGTGCGATGGAGAGGCGTGATGACCGACCGCGACTTCGAAGCCCAGATCACGGGCGGCCGACTGACCACGGCTGAGGTTCTCTACTACATCCCCGATCATCCCAAATTGCTGCAGAGCTTTTTGTGGCAGACGGTGGATCTGGCGCCGGAATACCCGCGCGTGCACAAGTTTCTCGACTTCTGGCGCAAGGAGATTGATGCGGTGATCCACTCCGTCTCCATCAGCGCCGTCGGCATTGTCGCTCCGGCCAATATCCGCGCGGCGAAGATGATCGGTCGGCTGCACTGACGCTTGGAATTGTGTCGAAAACGCCATCATCTTGCCAGACGCAATGCTATAATCGTGATCTGTTAGGAGGCGTTAGACCTATGAAGCAGCTTGTTTTCGTCGCGGCCGCGGCGGCCCTGGCGCTGAGCGCCTGTGAGACGCCCACGCCCTATCAACCCGCCATGGCGCAGAACCCCTCCGCCGGCGGCTATAGCGACCAGCAGATCGAAGGCGACCGCTGGCGCGTGACCTTTTCCGGCAATGACCTGACCTCGCGCGAGACTGTGGAACGCTATCTGTTGTTCCGCGCCGCCCAGTTGACCCTGGCCCAGGGCTATGACTGGTTCCAAGCCGACCAGCGCCATACAGATAAGCAGACCACCTTAGAGGAGTTCGGCGGTCCGGGTTGGGGCGGGTATTGGGGTCCGACCTGGGGCTATTACCGTCGCGGATATGGCTGGGCCTATGGCGCCTACCCCTATGGCTGCGGACGTCGCTTCGGTCCCTGCTTCCCGGCGGAGATTGATGAGGTGAGCAAGTTCCAAGCGAGCGCGGAGATCGTGCTGGGCCACGGCCCCAAGCCGCCGACCTCGTACGCCTTTGACGCGCGGGCGGTGGTGGCCCATCTTCAGCCCACCATCAAGTATCCAACCGCCAAGACCTGAAGAGCCTGCATATGACGGATCACCGCATCGCCCTGGCTTTGCACGGCGGTGCGGGAGCCCGCCGACATCGCGATTACAGTCGCGAGATCGCCCACATGCAGGGGCTGATCGAGGCAGGGCGGGATCGGCTTGTCGCCGGGGCGGCGGCGCTTGATGTGGTTGCGGAGACGATTATGGCGCTGGAGGCGTCAGGTCTCTACGTCGCCGGGCGCGGCGCCTCTCCCAATCTGGACGGGCGCTACGAGCTGGACGCCAGCCTGATGGATGGGCCGAGCCGCGCGGCGGGGGGGGTCGCGGCATTGGAGGGGTTCAAGAGCCCGATCCGGGTCGCAGAGGCCGTGATGCACCGAACCCCTCACGTCCTGTTGGCCGGCGCAGGCGCGGCGGCTTTTGCCGCGGCGCAGGGCTTTGAGAGGATTGAGAAGGCCGAGACCTGGTTCACCCGGGCCGGATCAGATGAGTCCAACCATGCCCCCGGCGCGGCTTCAGCCCTGGCGCATGGTACGGTAGGCTGCGTCGCCCTGGATCAAGCCGGGCGGCTGGCGGCAGGCACATCCACCGGCGGCGTTTTCAACAAGATGCCGGGGCGGGTGGGCGATACGCCCATCATCGGCGCCGGAACCTGGGCGGATGAGACGGCGGCCGTCTCCTGCACCGGCCAGGGCGAGTTCTTCATCACCACGGCGGCGGCGGCCCAGCTTGCGCTGCGCATGCGGCTGACGGGTCAGAGCCTGGCGGCGGCGGGCCAGGCCACGCTTACGGAGATTGCAGGGCTCGGCGGCGAGGGCGGCTTGATCAGTATTTCAGCCGACGGTCAGGTCAGCATGCCCTATGTGTCCGAGGGGATGAAGCGGGCGGCCTTGTACGCGGATGGCCGGATCGAGGCGGCGGCGTTTTAGATATATGTCTAAGCTTCTTCAAAAAACCGCTCATTCCCCACAAGCGGAAATGAGCGGAAATAGGGAAGTTTAGGCGGCGACGATCCGCTTGGCTGGCTCAGGTGCTAATTTGGTCTTGGGCGTCGCCAGGGCCAACCGCCTGTCGTGCCGCCGCAGGAACTCCACCAGTCGGCGCATGCGGCGCAGCTCTCGCTTCAATTCCGCCCCGGTGACGAGGCGGCGTTTCAGGCGGGGGCTGAGGCTTTCCAGCTCTGCCCAGAACTCTCCGAAATAGGGCCGCTCCATAGCCCGGCGGAAGTCGCGGTCAGACACGCCCAGGCGGCGGGGCCAGCCGGCGCGCAGAAGGCAGTCGCGCCGCCCCTCGCTCCAGATCTGACGCACTTCCGATCGCCATAGCGACCGGCGGAGGGTGACCATGGCCACTTCCAGCATGTCGTCGCAGGGATGGTCCGGCTCGCCCCGCAGACGGATGGCGTCCGAAAGGCCGCCTAGCGCGCGGCCGTCCGTGCGGGCCGAGGTAATGACCTGGGCGTCCAGGCTGTGGCGGATCTTGCCGTCCACCCGGCGCAGGTTCTGGAACAGGGCCCGATCCTCTCCCACCGCCTTGGGCGGCAGGCCGCCGATGCGACGATAGGCGTCGACCGTGATGGCGGCGCTGGCGCCGCAGTTCTGATTGTGGCGCGGCCAGGGATCGCAGGCTTCGGGATCGGCCCTGGCCTCAAGCTCCGCCGCCAACTGCTGGTATTCCCATTCCAGCGAGCCGCGTTCGAGAATGGCGCTGGGCAGGTCCATCAGCTCCACGGGATCGGCCATGACATAGCCGGCCACCGCATCCACGCCCCGGGCGATCTCGCGCTGGTTAGCGACGATCCAGTCGCAATCCACCTGGGTGTCGGCGTCCGTGGTCAGGATCAGGCCATGAGGCGTGACGAGGTCGGCGGCGGCCTCCATGCCTAGACGCCGGGCCCAGCCGGCGTTGGCATAAGGTGCGGGCAGGTCAACATGGCGCAGATAAAGCGTGTAGGGCAGCTCATCGCTGATGGCGCGCACCCGCTCCGCCGTCGCGTCCGTGCAATTGTTCAGAAGCAGGATGACGGCCAGGGTTTCGAAATCGATATCTGTCTGGCAGGCCAGGGCGGCGAGGCAGGCGACGATGCGATCTTCCTCATCCTTGACCGGAATAGCGACGACCAGGCTCGGTCGAGCGGTCGCGCGGCGCCCAAGCAGCTCAATATGGGTCGGAAAACTCAGTCGCGGAGTCGCGTTCATCAAGACCTCGTCCCTATCGCCATCCAACCAAATACTGATCCGACGCCAAGGACATGTGCGGGGATCAAATCGGTTTGGTCGAGGGCTACGACCGACAGGTTGGAGTTAAATGCACATTTGCCGATCACGTTTGCAAGAAACATGGATCGACCGCTCAAGCTATGCTGCAACCCATCCTCCAAACTTGAAGTCCCCATTGGGAGTGGTCACCCGGGGCGAGCGGCCGGATACACAGCTTTCTTAGTTTATGTCCGAAGGCTGCGAGGATCAAGCCATGTTGATAATCGGCGGTTTCGCCGTCTCAAAACGCCCGTGTGAGACGAACGCCCAGACCCTGCGCCCGTTCCCGCCCCAAGGCGCGCCACCCATCCGATAGCTTTTCGAGAGATCGAACAGACTCAGCCGAACCGCCCGGTGATGTAGTCGGCGGTGCGGGCGGCGCGGGGGTTGTCAAACAGACGGTCGGTGCGCGCGAATTCGATCAGCCGGCCCAGATACATGAAGGCGGCATGGTCGGAAATGCGCGCCGCTTGCTGCAGATTGTGGGTGACGATAACGATGGTCAGTTCCCGCTTCAACTCCACGATCGTCTCCTCCAACTTGGCGGTGGAGATGGGATCGAGGGCCGAGGCCGGCTCATCCAGAAGCAGGACTTCCGGCTTGACCGCCACGCCGCGGGCGACGCAGACGCGCTGCTGCTGACCGCCGGACAGGCCCTGGCCAGACGATTTCAGCTTGTCCTTCACCTCATCCCACAGCGCGGCCTTGCGCAGCGATTCCTCGACGCGGATGTCCAGGTCGGGCTTGGACAGGTTTTCGTAAAGACGAACGCCAAAAGCCACATTGTCATAGATCGACATGGGGAAGGGCGTGGGCTGCTGGAACACCATGCCGATCCGGGCGCGGAGAAGGGCAAGGTCGACGCCGCGATCCAATATGTTCTTGCCGTCCAGCAGGATTTCCCCTTCCGCCCGCTGGCCGGGATAGAGGGCGTAGATGCGGTTCAGGCTGCGCAGCAGGGTGGATTTGCCGCATCCCGAGGGGCCGATAAGGGCGGTGACGGAGTTGCGGGCAAAGGGGATCGTCACATCATTCAGCGACTTGGTCTTGCCATAGAAGAAGTTCAACGCCTTCGTCTCCAGCTTGATCTTGTCGGCCGCAACCGCTTCGGTGAAGCATTCAAAGGCGTCGGGGATGGGCGTCGGCGCATGGCCATGGGCGGCGCCGGGGGTTTGAACGTTCATGGATTGCGTTTTTCCCTGGAAAGCGTCCGCACGAGGATGTTGATGCCGAGCACGGCGAAGGCGATGAGCAGCGAGCCCACCCAGGCCAGACGGCGCCAGTCATCATAGGCGCTGAGCGCATAGTTGAAGATCACCACCGGCAGATTGGCGATCGGCTTGGACATGTTCCACTCAAAAAACTGATTATTCAGCGAGGTGAACAGAAGCGGCGCGGTTTCGCCGGATATGCGGGCGAAGGCCAGCAATATGCCCGTCAGAATGCCGCCGCCGGCCGCCCGCCACAGGATTTGCTGAATGGTCGTCCAGAACGGCGTACCCAAGGCGACGCCGGATTCCCGAAGCTGGCGCGACTGCAGCTTCAGCACGTCTTCCGTTGTGCGCGTGACGACGGGCGCGGCCAGAAGCGCAAGGGCGAGCGCGCCCGCATAGCCGGAAAAGCCATGCACCGGTCGCACGGCAATATAATAAATGAACAGGCCGACCAGGATGGACGGCGCCGACAAAAGCACATCGTTGACGAACCGCACCAGCTTTCCATAGGCGCTGTCGCGCGCATATTCCGAAAGCCAGGTGCCGGCCAGAACCCCCACCACAACCGCCCCGATCATGGCGTAGAGGCATAGGATTAGGGAGCCGACAATGGCGTTGCGCAAGCCGCCTTCGGAGCCGGGGGCCGGCGTATCCATGGTGAAGACATGCAAGTTCAGGCCGCCCGCCCCGTTGACGATGAGCGAAGCCAGGATGGCGACAAGGATAACCAGGGCTATGGTCGTCGCCAGGGTGCAGGCGGCGATGAAGGCGGTGTTGGCGTAGGTGCGGCGCGCGCGGCGGGCGAACATGAGGCGATCTCCCCGCTTACGCGTTTTTCTGGGCGCCGAGCAGGGCGCGCGCCAGCGCCAGCACGACGAAAGTGATCAGGAACAGGACCAGCCCCAGCGCCAGGAGGGCGGAGGTGTGCATGTCGCTCGTCGCCTCCGCAAATTCGTTAGCGATGGTGGAGGCGATGGTGGACCCGCCGTCGAAGGCCCCTTGCGGAAAGCCGTGGGAATTGCCGATGACGAAGGTGACGGCCATGGTCTCGCCGAGCGCTCGGCCAAGGCCCAGCATGACCGCGCCGATGGCGCTGCGCCGCACATAGGGCAGGGTAACGGACCACACCACTTCAAGCGAGGTGCAGCCGACACCGTAGGCGCTTTCGCGCACACGGGGCGGCACGGTCAGGAATAACTCCCGCAGGGTGGCGGCGATGTAGGGCAGGATCATCACCGCCAGGATGATGGAGGCCGTAAATATGCCGGAGCCGTTCGGCACGCCGGCGAAAATCTTTTCCCAGATCGACCCGGCCGGCGCCCAGCCCATGAGCGGGATTTCGACGAACTGGGCGAACAGAGGGGCGAAGACGAACAGACCCCACATGCCGTAGACGATGGAGGGAACCCCGGCTAACAGCTCCACCGCCACGCCGATGGGACGGCGAAGAACGGGTGGGCAGAATTCAACAAGGAACACCGCCACCGCGAAGGAAACCGGCAGGGCCAGAATCAGCGCGATGACGGCCGTCAGGATCGTGCCGACAATGGGTCCCGACCCGCCATAGACGTCCGTAACCGGGTTCCATTCGGTAGAAGTAAAGAAGCTCAGTCCGAATTTGGACAGGGCGGGCCAGCCGCCGATAATCAGAGATATCAATACGCCGGTGAGGGCGGTGAGCAGCATTGTGGCGCAGGCGCAGCAAAAGAATTCAAACAGGGGATCAAAGGCGGTGCCTTTGGGGCGGGCCCGCTTGGGAGCGGCGAGGGTCACGTCTGCCATGCTTTGCTCAATTACGAAGAGACGGGCGCCGGCGAAAGGCCGGCGCCCTTGAGGACGTAGCGCCTGCTTAGAACGCGGGCTTGCCGTTCAGTTTGACTTCCGTCTTCCAAGCCTGACGCACAGCGGCCTTCACCGAGGCAGGGAGGGGAACGTAGGCCAGGCTCGTCGCCAGGCCGTCGCCGTTGGTGTAGGACCAATCGAAGAATTTCAGCACTTCGCCGCCGGTCGGGCTGGTCTGGTCTTTGTAGATCAGAATGTAGGTGGCGCCCGAGATCGGCCAGGCGTTGGCGCCGGGCTGGTTCAGAAGCGAGGGCGCGAAGCCATTCGCGGAGGTCCACACCGCGTTGGCCGCAGCCGCCTTGAAACTGTCCTCGGTGGGCGCGATCTCATGCCCTTCACGGTCGGCCATGTTGGTGTAGGCGAGGTTGTTAGACTTGGCGAAGGCGTATTCCACATACCCGATCGAGCCTGGGGTGTTCTTGACGAACGCCGCGACGCCGTCATTACCCTTGCCGCCCTGGCCCACCGGCCATTGCACGGAGTCGCTGGCGCCGACCTTGGCCCAATCCGGGCTCACGGCCTTCAGATAGGAGGTGTAGAGGAAGGTGGTGCCAGACCCGTCGGAGCGGTGCACGACTGTGATGGGCAGGTTGGGCAGGCGATGCGTCGGGTTCAGGCTCTGAATCTTGGGGTCGGCCCAACGCTTGATATTGCCGAGATAGATTTCCGCCAGCACTGGGCCGGTCAGGTTGATCTGGCCGGGGCCGACGCCCGGCAGGTTCACGACCGGCGTGATACCCACGATCACGGTGGGGAATTGCAGCAGGCCATGTGAATTCAACTCGGCCATGGGAAGGTTCTTATCGGACGCGCCGAAATCCACCGTCTTGGCTTCGATCTGCTTAATGCCGCCGCCGGAGCCGATGGGCTGATAATTGAGTTGGGTCCCGGTCTTGGCTTTGTAGGCTTCGGCCCACTTGCTGTAGACGGGAAAGGGGGCGGTTGCGCCTGCGCCGTTGATGGTGACACCTGCATAAACAGCGGTCGCGCTTGCGAGCAGGGTCGCGGCCAGGGCGACCGCCAGTTTCTTAGACATCATCTTCTCCTCCGGGGCCCGCGATCCTTGATCGCTCATGACCCAGCCCTCCCTATCGCCGTCCTGTCACAATTCCATGACGCAAGTCGCAAAACCGCAATTTGGAGCGGTTCAAGCCCGAATTCATTAAGTTCATAGGGGATTCGGTTCACGCGCCGGGGAAGACCTTGTTCATTGTCGTATTGAAGGCCGACTTCAAATAAGTCCCGACACACCTTAGGCAGCTTAGGGCCGCCATCGTAATCAAGGCAGCGCCGGAGGGCCGCCTTGATGTCGGCCTGCGGCCTCGTGCAGTTTCGAAACGGAGCGCGCCTAACGTGCTTTTACAACCCGGATCGACGTGCTGGCGTGTAGATACGGCTTGGCGCGCCCAGGTCTTGATCGACTCCGCCGCCTATTTCGCCGCCGCCAAGTCGGCCATGCTGCAGGCGCGACGCTCAATCTATCTTCTGGGATGGGCTTTTGATCCCCTGACACAGCTTATGCCCGACGCATCCGGCTCAGGACCGCTCGACGATCAGGCCGGCCCATTTCTGGCTGACCTCGCCAAGGCCAGGCCCGACCTGGACGTTCGTATTCTGGTCTGGAAGTCGGCCCTGCCCATCGCGGCGTCTCAGCACTTCTTTCCTCACCGGGCCAGGCGATGCTTTCGGGGTACGCCGGTGCGCTTTCGCCTGGACGCCTCCGTGCCCTTAGGCGCCTGCCACCATCAGAAGGTGCTGGTGATCGACGATGTGGTCGGGTTTTGCGGCGGCGGCGACATGACGACCGACCGGTGGGACACGCCTGAGCACCTGGATGACGACCCCCAACGCCGCACCCCGTTCGGCGATATCCATGCGCCCCGCCATGAAGTGATGATGTGCGTGGAGGGGCCAGCCGCTGCGGCGCTGGGCGAGCTGTTTCGGCGGCGCTGGCTCAGAGCCACGAGCGAGGCTGTGAAGCCTTCCGGTGAAGCGGAGGCGCCCACGCCCTGGCCCCTGGGCCTGGATGCGCCCTTCGCCGGCGTCCGGGTCGGGCTGGCGCGCACGGAGCCCGCCTGGCGCGGCCAGCCGGAGGTGAGGGAGAGCGAAGCCCTACATCTCCTCGCCTTCGCCGCCGCAAAACGCCTGATCTATCTGGAAAATCAGTACGTGGCCGCCCCGGCTATAGCCGACGCCCTGGCCGCCCGCCTGGCCGAGCCCGACGGCCCGGAAGTGGTGGTGATCTCTACCGAGCATAGCCCGAGCTGGTTCGACCGCATGACCATGGATAAGACCCGATCCGCCCTCCTGGCCCAGCTTCAGGCCGCGGATCGTTATGGTCGCTTCCACGCCTATTGCCCGGAAACGCGGGGGGGACGCACCATCATCGTCCATTGCAAGGCGACGGTGATCGACGACCATCTGCTGCGCGTCGGCTCGACCAATCTTAACAACCGCTCCAGCGGCTTTGACAGCGAATGCGACTTGGCGATCGAGGCGACGGACGCCCCAGACGACGCCCCGGTGCGCGCCGCCATCGCCGCCCATCGCACCCGCAGTCTGGCCCACTTTCTGGGGGTGTATGAAGCGCAGATGGAGGCGACCCTCCAGGCCGCCGACGGCAAGGTGGGCGACGCCATCGCCGCCCTGGATCAGGGACCCCAGCCCCGCCTGCGCAGGCTGGGCCCCGTCCGCATGGGCCCACTCGCCCAACTGATCGCCACCTTCCATCTGGGCGACCCGGCGGCGCCGTCGGATTCCTGGCGCCCCTGGCGCCGCCGCGCCGCCATCCGCGCCGGCGTCGAAGCCGCCACCCTCCTGCGTCAGGCCGCGCCGGAACGCGCGACAGATTGGCCTGTCCTGAAGAGCGAGGACTTTATTCAGGGAGATTAATGGCTGGACCCGCAGGTCCAGCGATTAAACGCCGATCAAGCGCACGCCATCATTTAAGGCCGCGCCGCGAAGAGCATTATCCAAGGTCGCGAGCGGCAGCGTCAAACGGCGCGCCAGTTCAAGATAGGAGGCGTCATACAGCGACAGCCGGTGGCGTGAAGCGAGCCTTGCTATCTCTCCCCAGGCATATCGATCCGTATCAATATCGGTTCGTATGGGTAGAAGGTCGAGATCAGCCAGGGTCGCGCGCCTGAAGGCGTCATCGTAGCGCCCCCGCCTCACCCCCATTTCCAACACATTACCCACCTCAAGCCGCCACAGACCCGGGACCCAGGCGCCCTCCCGGCCGACCTGATCGAACAGCGTTTGGATGGCGGGCGCCGACTCGTCGGCGTGAAAAAAAGCCAAGGTCGCGGAACTGTCCAGCACCAGACTCAAGGCCGTCCTATGTCCCGTTCGGCTCTCAGGGCTTCCCAGTCGAACGCGCCGTCCAGCGTTTTCGCGCGCGCGCGTATGCGGGCGAGTGCGGCTATTGAAGATGCAGACTCTATTCGGCCGGTATGGGGAACCAGGCGCGCGACCGGCTTGCCATGGCGGGTGATGACAATCTCCTCCCCCTGCTGAACACGGTCCAGAAGAGCGCCCAGGGTGTTCTTCGCCTCAAAGGCGGCGACCTCATCCACGACAATACCTCGAAGAATTTCTAGCTTAAGCTAGCTTAAATTGTTTTGACGCTCAAGGCTGCGTTACCCGGCAAGTGAAGTTCAGCCACCAGCGGCCGGTGATCAGACGCCGCGCGGGCCAGGGCTGAGTTCGGGCAGGTGACGCCGACCACATCCAGACCGCCGCCGATAAAGATGTGATCCAGGCGCAGGAGCGGCAGGCGGGCGGGAAAAGTGCGCAAGGCCTTTCGTCGGAGCCGCGCGCCGTCGGGCCCCCGCTGCACATCGCGCAGTCGCGTCGCCAGCGCCCGATAGGCGGCGTAGCGGGCGGTGGCGTTCATGTCGCCCAGTAGGATCGTCGGACCCGCGCACTCAGGGCGGCCCAGCCAGTCGGGGGCGAGCAGGGCGCGCACCTGCACCTTCTGCTCCTGGGGCGTCAGACCCAGATGGGTGTTGATCACCTGCACCTGACCTAGCGGCGTCTCCACCGCCGTCCAGACCGCGCCGCGCGGCTCCAGCCGACGAAGAAGCCTGGGCGTGGGCAGGGGGCCGGCCTTGATCAGGGTCTGCGGCAAGGCGGTGAGGATGGCGTCGCCATAGCGCTCCTCCGCCACGCTGAAGGCGGCGTTGAACTGGCAGGTCATGCCCAGGCGCGCGGCGAGGGCATGGGCCTGATCCACCCCGCCGCTGCGGGGCCGGCCCACATCCAGCTCCTGCAGGGCGACGATGTCGGGCCGCGCCTGGGCGATGACGGCGGCGATGCGCCCCAAATCCAGCCGGCCGTCTGCGCCCACGCCGCCATGGACGTTATAAGTCATGACCCTGAGCATTGAAGGTAAGCGCTCCGACGCCGATCACGCCGGCCAGTGGCAGACTAGCGCGGTTCAGCGATCCGGTCGAACGCCCGCTATGAAGCTGACCCAGCAGCGATTCATCTTAGCCGCAAAATGCATTAGGTATCACGCTGTTGTTTTCTCAAGCGTGATGGAAAACGTCATCGTTCATCGCCAGACTCATCGCACAAATCTAAAGCGATAATCGCTATCCTTGGGTCCGAAACGCCTATGCCGCTGCTGCCGCAGTTTCTTTCGCCCCTTTCCCCTCGCGTCGGCCACGGCGGGCCTGGGGCGTCGCGCGGCGGCTCCGCGATCATGACCGGTCTGGTGGGGGCCTTGGCCCTGATCGGTCTCGCCTTCATCGGCAAGGCGGACATGTCGGCCTGTCTGGTCGCCGCGACGGTGGTGATGGCGGTGGGGCTGAGCCTGGGCCTTCGAGCGCCGCAGGGCATGGTCGAGATGAAAGGGGCCTTGCTCGATGGCGCGGTCGCCCCGACCCTGTCGGAGCCGGGCGATGCGCAGACCTATGTCTCGGCTCTGGAGCTGGCGCCCAACCCGGTCATCCTAGTCAGCGCGCAGGAGCCGGATGATCTGGCCGGCCGGCGCATCGCCTTCGCCAACGCCTCGGCGCGCGAAACCCTGCGAGTGGGGCGGGAGGGGGCGCTGCTGGTCGGCGCCCTGCGCAATCCCAATGTGCTTGAGGCCATAGATGAAAGCCTGTTCGGCGGCCTGGACCGGGTCTTGACCTATGAGACCAGCGGCCCGCAGAACCGTTTTTGGCGGGTTTGGACCAATCCCCTGCCCGGCACGCCGTCGCGCCCCCGCATGGCCCTCGTCATCATGCGCGACGAGACGGATATTCGACTGAATGAGCGGATGCGGGCGGACTTCCTCGCCAACGCCAGCCATGAGCTGCGCACGCCGCTGGCCTCCCTCGCCGGCTTTATCGAGACCCTGCGCGGCCACGCCAAGGAAGATGATGCGGCGCGGGAGCGGTTCCTGGCCATTATGAGCCGGCAAGCGGAGCGGATGGCGCGCCTGATCGAAGACCTGATGTCGCTCTCCCGGATCGAGCTGAACGAGCACATCCGCCCCTCCGGCGTGTGCGATCTGAGGCTCGCCGTGGCCGACGTGGTGGACGCCCTGTCGCCGCAAATCGCCGCCAAGGGCGTAACTATGGACCTCGCCCTGCCGGAGCGGGACCGGGCGATCCTGGTCGGCGACCGCGACCAGATTGTTCAGGTGGTGCAGAACCTGCTCGACAACGCCATAAAATACTCTCCCCAAGGCGGCGTTGTGCAGTTGGAGGTGGGGACGGACCTGGCGCTGGACGCCGCAGCGACCTTTCGGCCGGACGCCCGTCGCCTGTCGGCGGCCGACGGCGGGCGCATGTCGCTTCAGACCCCGACCTGGAGCGCGGATGTGCGCTACGCCGTTCTCAGGGTCTCTGACGGCGGCCCCGGACTGGCGCGGGAATACCTGCCGCGTTTGACCGAGCGCTTCTATCGCGTCGAGGGTCAGAAGAGCGGCGAGCGCAACGGTACGGGCCTGGGGCTGGCCATCGTCAAGCATATCGTCAATCGTCACCGCGGCGGTTTCTTCGTGGAAAGCGCGCCGGGCCTGGGCGCCGCCTTCTGCGTCTACTTTCCCATGGCGTCAGAGGCCGCAGGCGGTCTTGCGGGGCGCAGACCTGATAAAAATATGACGCCGACGCCACAGATTGCACGAGAAGAGATAAAACTGTCGTAAAACCGTCGTTGAACCTCTGCACTCCGCAGGCAGTTTGCAGGCGCGCGCGCCGGAGCCGATCTTCGATATGACGATGAACGAACACACCTTGAAATTTTTCGGCGAAGAGCTGAACCAGCTCAAAGCCGAGGTGGCCCGCATGGGCGGTCTGGCGGAGGCGCAGGTGTCCGACGCCGTAGACGCCGTCTCCAGTCGCGACGTCTCCCTGGCCGAGACCGTGGTTGGCCGGGACCGTCGTCTTGATCTTTTGCAGCACGAGATCGAGCGCAAGGCGATCCGAATGATCGCGCTGCGCCAGCCCGTGGCCCAGGACCTACGCCGCACGGTGGGCGCCATGAAGATGGCCTCGATCCTCGAGCGCACCGGCGACTATGCCAAGAACATCGCCAAGCGGGGCCTGGTGATTTCGGAAGGGGAGCCGCTGACGCCCCTGACCCGCTCGATTGAGCGCATGGGCAAGCTGGTGGTGGCGCGGCTGAAGGACTCGCTGGACGCCTACACCAATGCTGAAATCGATCAGGCCATGAATGTCTGGCACAATGACGAAGAAGTGGACGAGCACTACAACAGTCTGTTTCGCGAGCTCCTGACCTACATGATCAGCGATCCGCGCACGATCAACTCCTGCGCCCATATGCTGTTCGTCGCCAAGAACCTGGAGCGGATCGGCGACTACGCCACCAATATCGCCGAGATCGTCCACTATGAGGTGACGGGGGAAGAGATTGTGGGCGACCGTCCAAAGTGGAGCGCGGTGGAACGTGAATTCGCTGCGGACCGGGACCTGGAGGCTTGAGCTTGAGCCCGTTCATCCTGGTGGTTGAGGACGAGGACGCCCTGGCCACCCTCCTGCAATACAATCTGGAAAAGGAAGGCTATCAGGTCGCCCTGGCCGCGAACGGCGAAGAGGCGCTGTTGCTGGTCGATGAGCGCATGCCGGACCTGGTGGTGCTGGATTGGATGCTGCCCAAGATTTCCGGCATTGAACTGTGCCGCCGTCTGCGCGGGCGGTCGGAAACGCGCAACATGCCCATCATGATGCTGACGGCGCGCGGCGAGGAAAGCGACCGTATTCGCGGCCTGGACACCGGCGCCGACGACTATGTGACCAAGCCGTTTTCCATGACCGAGCTGGCGGCCCGCATTCGCGCCGTACTGCGCCGCATTCGCCCGGGACTGGCCGAAGATCGCGTGGCCCATGGCGATATCACCATGGACCGGGTCGCCCACCGGGTGCGCCGCGACGGGCGCGAAATCCACCTGGGCCCCACGGAATTTCGCCTGCTCGACTATCTGATGCAGCATCCCGGCCGGGTGTTCAGCCGCGAACAGCTTTTAGACGCCGTCTGGGGTTCGGATGTCTATGTCGAAGCGCGCACGGTGGACGTCCACATCGGCCGCCTGCGCAAGGCCTTGAACACGGACGATGAGGTCGACCCCATCCGCACCGTCCGCTCCGCCGGCTATTCGCTGGATATCGACGCCTGAAGACAGCCATGCGCGGGACCCTCGCACAGCCGTCGCCGCCCGGGCGCCCGGGCGGCTGAGATTAGCCTCAGACCTGAGGCGGCGTGAGGCTTTGGTTCACGATGTCAAACATCTCGGGGCGTTCCCGGAAGGGACCCTCTGATGCAGCTTATAGTTTATCGCCCACCCCGCATCCATGCGGCAAGTTGCCACTTTGTTCTCTTTTGCATCTCATGTTTTCCTTTCCTGCGCTAGCGGGGGAGGTGTCCGCGCAGCGGACGGAGGGGGCTCGTAGAGTTCGGCGCCAAGCTGGAGCCCCCCTCACCATGCTCCACATGGTCCCCTTCCCCCGCTTCGCAGGGGGAGAGAAGACTTTGACATATTCTTTATGCGGAAGCTTTCCGTGCAAAAATGGTCGCGGGTTGAAACGTCCCGAAGGTAATCGCCTT
>Ga0116226_10000740_pt1 | contig 28018 bp, 26 predicted proteins | sample S1TSphfallax_FD_89692 | JGI IMG/M metagenome (GOLD analysis project Ga0116226, IMG submission 89692) | Host-associated microbial communities from peat moss isolated from Minnesota, USA - S1T2_Fa - Sphagnum fallax MG | ecosystem: Host-associated > Plants > Peat moss > Unclassified | place: USA... | reverse complement strand
GGTGGCCATCGGCCTGGTCTCCGCCCTGTCCCAGGTGTTCGTCGATGTCAGCTTCGCCCAGGTCATCATGCTGCTGTTTGTCGTCATCTTCCTCCAGTTCCGCCCAGAGGGCGTGGTCGCAGTCCGCTCCCGCGCCTTGGACTCGTAAGCTCACATGACGTCCGCTTCTCCCAAAACGCTGATAACCGGCCTGCTCTTTCTGTTGGCAGCCGCGGCGCCTTTCCTGCTCGCGCCCTATGAGCTCAACCTTCTGGGCCGCTTTCTGGCGCTGTCTCTGACCGCCATGGGACTCGTCATCATCTGGGGCGAGGGCGGCGTGTTGAGCCTCGGGCAGGGGGTCTTTTTCGGCCTGGGCGGCTACGCCATCGCCATGCATCTGAAGCTCGCCTCCCTCTCCGGCGGCGACACCATGCCCGACTTCATGGTCTGGACCGGACTTAAGGCGCTTCCCGGCTGGTGGGGTCCCTTCGCCAATCCCGTCGTAGCCATCGCCGCTGTCGTCCTGGCCCCGGCCTTGGTCGCAGCGGTCTTCTCCTGGCTGATGTTTCGTCGGCGGATCGGCGGCGTCTATTTCGCCCTGATCACCCAGGCTCTGGCGCTGGCCTTCTCCACCCTCCTGATCAGTCAGCAGGCCTATACGGGCGGGTTCAATGGCCTGACGGATTTCAAGACCCTGTTCGGCCTTCGCCTGTCCAAACCCTTGATGACCCATGGCTTGTATTGGGTCACCCTTGCGCTTGTCGCCCTCGCCCTGATCGCCGGCCGACTTCTATTGGCGTCGCGCTTTGGCAAGCTTTTGCGGGCCACGCGGGATGGCGCCAACCGGGTCCGTTTCCTGGGCTACGATCCCGCCCCCTACAAGATCGTCGCCTTCACCCTCGCCGCCGTTCTGACGGGCCTATCGGGGGCTTTATTCACCCTGCATGCGGGCGTCATTTCTCCGGCCCTGGTCGGCGTGGTGCCGTCTATCGAGATGGTGATCTGGGTGGCGCTGGGCGGCAGGACCAGCCTGGCGGGGGCCATAGCGGGCGCGCTCCTGGTCAACTTCGCCAAGGACAAGATCTCCACCATCCTGCCGACCTTCTGGCTCTATGTCTTGGGCGCCTTGTTCATCCTGGCCGTCACCGCTGCGCCGAAGGGCTTGGCTGGCCTGTTTCCTGAGCGGGGCGCAGGCGCATTTCGGCTTCCCTGGCTCAAGACCAAGGTGGGCGCATAATGGCTGCTCCCTTGCTCAGTCTGAAGGCCGTTACGGTCGACTTCGATGGCTTCAAGGCGCTCAATAGCCTGGGGCTCAGCCTGGAGTCCGGCAGCCTGACGGCGGTGATCGGCCCGAACGGCGCGGGCAAGTCGACCATGTGCGACGCCATGATCGGCCGTGTTCGCCTGACCGCCGGTCAGATCCTGTTTCGTGGCGAGGACATCTCACGCCTGCCGGAGCACACGATTGTCGCGCGCGGTATCTGCCGCAAATTCCAGACGCCAGGCGTGCTGGTCGGCCTCAGTGTGTTCGATAATATCGCCATCGCGTCTGGCGACCGTCGTTGGCTGCGGTCCTTTGGGCTGAAGCCGGACGCGCAGACCAAGATCAAGGTGGAAGAGACCCTGGCGCTGATCGGCCTTCAGGACCGGCGCGAGGTCCTGGCGGGCGAACTCTCCCACGGTGAAAAGCAGTGGTTGGAGATCGGCATGGTGGTGGCGACGGGTTGCGAATTGCTGCTTCTGGATGAGCCCACGGCGGGTATGGGCGCCTCTGAAACCCGTCGCACAGCCGATATCATCCGCAACCTGGTCGGCGACCGGACCATCCTGGTGATTGATCACGATATCGATTTCGTGGAGCAACTTGGTGGCCATGTCGTGGTGATGCACCAGGGCGCCGTCTTCACAGAGGGCACGCTGGCCGACGTGCGGAACAATGAGGATGTGGCGTCGATCTATCTGGGGCGACCGCGCGGATGACCGAGCTTCTAAACCTTCGCCAACTTGGGGCGGCCTATGGCAAGGCGCCGGTCCTGTTCGACATTGACCTGGACATGAAGCGGGCGACCGCGACCGCCGTTCTGGGCCGCAACGGCGTGGGCAAAACCACGTTGCTGCGCACCATTATGGGCCTACATAAGCTGTCGAATGGCCAGATTTTTATGGATGGCGACAATATAGCGCCGCTGCCCGCCTACCAGCGAGCGCGGCGTGGGATCGGCTTTGTGCCCCAGGGGCGCCACGTCTTTCCGCATTTGAGCGTGGAGGAGAATCTGGTCGTCGGTCTCTCCGCCTTGGATGGGCGCAAGACGCAGGACAAGGGCATCCCAGATTATGTCTGGGACCTGTTCCCCAAGCTTAAGGATATCCGCCAACGCCAGGCCGGCTTTCTCAGCGGCGGCGAGCAACAGCAGTTGGCCATCGGCCGGGCGCTCGCGGGGCGTCCCCAACTCCTGCTCCTGGATGAGCCGACTGAGGGGGTGCAGCCATCGGTGGTTCAGCACATCCAGGCGGCGCTCGGCCGCATCCGCACCGAGCTAAAGGTGGGCCTCATCCTTGTTGAGCAGAACCTGGACTTCGCCTGGGGCTTCGCCGATCAGTATGTCGTCATGCAGCGCGGCCATATCGTAAGCCACGGCGCCACGGCGGGGCGCAAAGCCGAAGATATATCTCACCTTATTCACGTCTGATGATTCTTTTATAGGTCCTGTCCGGTTCGGACCGGCCTGGGGGTGACCGGTCTACAGGTCAATCCGCGTGGGTCGATTTCTGGCCGACTGACTGTTACAGCGACTTTCTAGGTGCGCAGAGCTTGGCAGTGCGCATAGCTGGGCATTAGGGGCTTGTTTTTGGAGCGCTGACCGCATCCAATTCAGAGCAGGTCATTACATCTCAAGGCTTCAGTTCGGGGCGCTTGGGGTTGGCCCCCTCACCGTCTTTGGGTTGGAGCACCGCTGAGATGTCTGTCGCCTTGGCGCAAAGCCCCGCCGCCGTCACCTTTCCCTCGGCCTGGGCGCGGAGCCAGTTCCCGGCTTTGCAGCAGGCCGAGCCCTTCATCTATTTCGATAACGCCGCCGGCGCTCAGGCTCCGACGAATGTGCTGGACGCCGTTGCCCGGCATTTGCTCACCTTCAATGTCCAGCGCGGCGGACGCTATCCGAAGAGTGTCGAGGTTGACCGAGTGATCACGGAGGCGCGCCGCAAGGTCGCCTGCCTGCTGAACGCGACTGACCCCGATGAGGTCGCCTTCGGCATGAACGCTACCTCCTTCATGCGGCTGACCAGCCTGGCGCTCGGCCAGACGCTGAAGGCTGAACGCAATGAAATCATCGTCACGGACCTGGACCACCACGCCAATATCTCCACCTGGCTGGAGCTGGAGAAGATGGGCGCGCGCATGGTTTGGTGGCGGATGCGCCCAGATTTCCGCCTGCATGTAGAAGACCTGATCCCGCTGTTGTCAGAACGCACCCGGCTGGTGGCCTGCACCGTCGTTTCCCACGCCCTGGGCTCTAGGGTCGATGTGGCAGGGGTCGCCAGGGCTGCGCATCAGGTGGGCGCCGAAGTGTTTCTAGATAGCGTGCACTATACGCCACACGCGCCTATCGACGTCCAGGCCTGGGATTGCGACTATCTGGTCTGCTCCGGCTATAAGGCCTTCGCCCCGCACATGGGCTTTTTGTGGGGCAAACGCGCGGCGCTGGAGCGGCTGCCCACCTTTCGCGAGGAATTCATTCCCGATGCGCCGCCGCACAAGATCGAGGCGGGCACCTTCATCTATGAGAATGTGGCGGGCATGGCGGCGGCGGTCGACTATTTCGAGGCGCTCGGCGGCGAGATCGATGCCGGCGCGACGACGGCCAGGGCGCGGGTCCTCGCGGCCCTGAGCGGGATTGAGGCCTACGAGCAGGAGCTGTCGCGGGCCATGCTGGGGGCGCTAATGGATGCAGGGGCGGTGGTCTATGGCGTGACCGACCCTGCTCAGGCAGGGCTGCGCGTGCCAACCTTCACCTTCAATCTTCCCGGCGTCGATCCGGCGGACGTGGCCGTGCGCATGGCCGAGGCTGAGATCGGCATTCGCGATGGGCATATGTACGCCCCGCGCCTGATGGACCGTTTGGGCTTGTCCATGGATAAGGGGGCCGTGCGCGCCTCGCTTGTTCATTATAATACCATGGCGGAGATTGAGTGCTTCGGCGAGGTCTTGCGCCGCGTCTCCCGCACTGCGCGCGCCGCCGCGTGACGCGCCAGGATCGGGGCGCCCGCGCGGCGGGGCTCGCCGCGCAGGAAGTTGGACTGAAGAAAAGCCTCAGCCGCGCCCAGGTCGTCATGATCGGGCTAGGCGGCGCCATCGGCACCGGCCTGTTCGCCGGAAGCGCGCTGGCCATCGGCTATGCCGGGCCAGCCGTCCTGATCAGCTACGCCATAGCGGGCTTCGTGGCTCTGGCCATGGTGCTCAGCCTGTCGGAAATGGCGGTGATGCATCCCACGGCTGGCTCGTTCGGCGTCTATGCCGAGACCTACCTCAGTCCCTGGGCGGGTTTTATCGTGCGCTACACCTATTGGATCGCCCAGGTTCTGGCTGTCGGCGGCGAGGCTGTGGCAGTTGGCGTCTATATGCAGTTCTGGTTTCCCCAGACCTCGGTCTGGCTCTGGTCCTTGGGCTTTGCGCTATGCCTCCTGATCGTCAATGCGCGCTCGGTCAAGCATTTCGGCGCCTTCGAATACGCCTTCTCCGTGATCAAGGTGGCCGCCATCATCGCCTTCATCATTCTGGGCTGCGCCGGCATATTCGGCCTGGGCCGGCCGGCCATCGGGCTGCACAACATCACCGGTCTTCCAGGCGGCTTTATGCCCCACGGCCTAAAGGGCGTGTGGATGGCCGTGATCATGGGCGTCTTTTCCTTCAACGGCATTGAACTCATCGCCGTAACCTCGGGCGAGGCGGACAATCCCAAGGCGGTCATCCCCGCCGCACTGCGCAGCATGGCCTTTCGCCTGTTCGCCTTCTACGTCCTGGCGCTGGCCGTCATTGTGGCCTTCGTCCCCTGGATGAGCCTTGGCGCAAAGGCGATCAGCGGCAGCCCTTTCGTCAAGGTCTTCGCCTATTCGGGCGTGCGGCAAGCGGCGGGCGTAATGAACTTTGTTGTGATCACGGCGGCGCTATCGAGCATGAACACAAATGTCTATCTGTGCGCCCGCATGCTGTTTTCCCTGTCGCGCGGCGGCTATGCGCCCGAGACGCTTGGGGTTTTGAGCCAGGCTGGCGTCCCCGTTCCCGCCGTGTTGATCTCCGGTGCGGGGATTTTGGCGGCGGCGGCCATCTCCAAATTCACGCCCATGGCCTACAGCTACCTGTTCGGCATAGCTCTGTTCGGGGCCATGATCGTGTGGATGATCATCCTGTTGAGCCATATCGGGTTCCGCCGGGCTCATCGGGGAGAGCAACTGCCCATAAGGATGTGGGGCTTCCCCTACATGCAGGTCGCCGGCCTCGCGCTCATCGCCGCCCTCCTGATAACCATGGGGCTGGATGCAGACTGGCGACTGTCCTGGCTGGTCGGCCTGCCCTGGCTGTTGGGGCTCAGCCTCGCCTACCTCTTGCGCGCCCGGTTTAAATCGGCGGGCTGACGCCCGGCGCGGTTATGATCAGAAGGTTCAGATCGTCGTCCGTCGCCGTGAAGGCCCAGGCCGCATCCGGCGGAATGACGAAAGCGTCTGCGGGGCCAAGCCGGTGATCGCCCTGATGTTCCAGAACCCCGTCCCCTTCGAGCACAAAGCCGAACAGGAGTTCGCCGCCATACTCTGGCCAGGCGAGACGCCGCGCCTGAGCAGGCCTCAGCACATAGGCGTCGGCCAACCCGGCGGTCGCCCCCGCTATGCCCGTATCGCGCCGCTCAAACCCGCTCTGGCCGTGGGGAACCCAGGGCGTCTCAGCCGCGATATGGTGCAGGAAGCGCTGGCCGCCGAAATCCCGCTCCGGCGCCAGCCGCCCGTTGGGCAGACTCATCTCATGGTCGGCTAGCGTTTCGTGCAGGGCCGGGCAGCCAATCTCCACCACTTCGAAGCCGGGAGAGCTTTCCAGCACCCTGTGCCGGATTTGCGGCGGTTGCAGGACGCAGTCGCCCGCAGCCATGATGAAGGGAGGCCCCTGGTCTTCGTAAACCAGCCGCGCCCACCCCCTGCGGCAGAAGATCATCTGAAAGCGGATCTTGTGATAGTGCACCCAATCCGCCACCGGCCCGCCTTCGGGTAGTTGGATATGAGAGGCGATGAAGCGCCCGCCTAACCGCCCCGGAATCAGATCGCGGTAGATCATACCGGCCCGGCCGACGCCCTCACCGGGCCCATCTCCGCAGTGCGTTACGATAAATTCCGATTGCAAGGGCGGAATATCGAGCGGTGGAGTCTCGTTGAGCAACTTAATGCGCGTGCCGTTCGGCGCAATCAGCGTGGTGGGCGCGTCAGGGGGAAGGTCTCGACAGGCAAGTCGCAGAACGCCTGGGTCGCCGCCGGGCGCCAGCCGAATGCGCAGCCCGAGGCCGGATAAGCTGGCCACCTGCGGCTCTTCCGCCGGAAAGATCGTTTCCACCCGAAAGCCAAGCTGATCAACGAAGAAGCTCAAGGTTGGGGCGAGGCGCGCACAACCAAGCTCAATCTCGGCCGAACCCACCAGATACGTGTTTAGGTCTGAAATCATGGACGATCGGCGCTAACGCCTGGCGGCCCAGTTGTAAAGTCTTTAATGGAGAGGAACGATCCTGGTCAGACAAAACATTGTTTTCCAGAACGTACGTGCCAATACAACTTCTAAAATCAGCTATTTAGGAACAATGTTCGCGCTGTTCAGGGATATTTCACTCCGAATGAGTCCAACCTCACACCTCCTCGCTTCGCGCTTGCCGCCATCTTGGGTTCTGGCGGAGGACGTCGCCGATCCTCTCGCGCATTTTCGTGCGCATTTCCATCTGCCTGCTGGCGTGATCTATCTGGATGGGAATTCGCTTGGCGCTTTGCCTTGCGCTGCGCCCGACCGGGTCGCCGCCGCTATCGAGCAGGAATGGGGCGAAAGCCTGATCAGAAGCTGGAATGTGCATGACTGGATCGGCGCGCCTCGGCGTCTGGGCGACAAGATCGCCGGCCTGGTCGGGGCGAAGGCGGGCGAGGTGATCGTGGCCGACTCCACCTCCGTCAACCTGTTCAAACTACTTGCAGCCGCGCTGGCGCATCAACGGAACCGGCGGACCATTCTTTCCGAGTCCGGCAACTTCCCAACCGACCTCTATATGGCGGAGGGCATAACCAATATGCTGGACGGACGCCGGCTTAAGACCGTTCCGGCCGACGACATAGCTGACGCCATAGACGACGATGTGGCCGTCGTCATGCTGACACATGTGCATTACAAGACAGGCCGTAAGCTGGATATGGCGGCCATTACGGCTGCGGCCCATGCCAAGGGGGCGCTGATCCTGTGGGATCTGAGCCATAGCGTGGGCGCGGTTCAAGTTGATCTGAACGGCTGCGGCGCCGATCTGGCGGTGGGGTGCGGTTACAAATATCTCAACGGCGGGCCGGGCGCGCCGGCTTTTCTGTTTGTGGCTGAGCGTTGGCAAGACAAACTACAGTCGCCCTTGGCGGGCTGGATGGGCCATGCGCGTCCTTTTGAATTTATCGACACCTATGAGCCGAAAGCAGGAATCGACCGCTTCGCCTGCGGCACGCCGCCCATGTTGAGCCTGCTGGCCCTGGAGCAGGGGGTGGACCTGATGCGGTTGGCCGATCCCGTCCTGATCGCCCGGAAGGCGGAGGGATTGAGTGAATTGTTTGTTGAGGCGGTGGAAGACCGCTGCGCTGGCCTTGGCCTCAGCTTGATCAGCCCCAGGCGATTTGCGGATCGCGGCAGCCATGTCTCCTTTGCCCATGAGCAAGCCTATGCGGTCTGTCAGGCCCTGATCGCGCGCGGGGTCATCGGCGATTTCCGCGCGCCGGACGCCGTGCGTTTCGGCTTCACCCCCCTCTACACAAGCTACGCCGCTATCTGGACCGCTGCGGATATCCTGGCGGAAGTGCTCGCTACGCGCGCCTGGGATCGGCCGGAATACCGCGCGCGCGCACGGGTGACATAATGCCGGCTCTCTGCGCCATCTTGAGATTGGAGTCTTGGCTATGAAAGATACGGACGGCGCGCCCGCATTCGCCACGTCGATACGGTTGGCGGCCTTTTCGCGTGAGGATGGTTCACGCGTCCCTTATGGCGTCTTCACCTCCCAGGCGATCTATGAGCGGGAGCAGGAACGGATTTTTCGCGGCCCGACCTGGAGCTTTCTGGGGCTTGAGGCGGAGATCAAAGCCCCCGGCGATTTCAAGAGCACCTTCATCGGCGACACGCCCGTGGTCGTGACGCGGACGGAGGACGGCGGGCTCGCCGCCTGGGTCAATCGTTGCGCCCACCGCGGCGCCATGGTGTGTCGCCAGTTGCGTGGCAATGCATCCTCCCACGCCTGCGTCTACCACCAGTGGCGCTATAATCTGGAGGGCGATCTGTTCGGCGTGCCGTTCCTGCGCGGGCTGAACGGCCAGGCGGGAATGCCGGCGGACTTCGACCGAAAGGCGCATGGCCTGCGAAAGCTGAGAGTCGAGAGCTATGCCGGCCTGGTCTTCGCCAGCTTCAGCGAGACAGTCGAGCCGCTGGCGGACTATATCGGTCCGGTCATGGGCGGTTATATCGACCGCATCTTCCATAAGCCGGTCGAATATCTGGGCTGCACCCGCCAGTTTTCAAATTCCAACTGGAAGCTTTATCTGGAAAACGTCAAGGACCCCTATCACGCCAGCCTGCTGCACCTGTTCCACACCACATTCAACATCTTCCGGGTGGGGATGAAGGCGCATTGCGTCACGGACGAGGGCCATGGTCTGCACAGCATCATCATGGCGATCAAGCAGGATGAAGGCGAGACATCCACCGCCTATAAGGACCAGAAAATCCGTTCCTTCGACAGCGGCTTCACGCTGGAGGACGATAGCATCCTGGCCCTCATTCCAGAATACGAGGTTCTGGCCACCAACCACATCCAGCCCATCTTCCCCCAGCTTGTGATCCAGCAGATCCACAATACGCTCGTCGCCCGCCAGCTTCTGCCTAAAGGACCGAACGCGTTTGAGCTGGTATTCCACTTCTTCGGCTATGAAGATGATGACGCCGAGATGCGGAAGCTGAGGATCAAGCAGGCCAATCTGGTCGGCCCCGCCGGCTATATCTCCATGGAGGATACCGAGGCGACCGAACTGGTCCAGCAGGGGGTGGCGCGCGACGCGTCGGTCAGTTCCGTCATCGACATGGCGCGGGATGCGCCGGCCCAGAGCGACACGCTCATCACCGAAAAGCTGATCCGCAGTTTCTGGGCAGGGTATCAGAAGTTGATGGCGTTCGACGACGCTGGGGTCGGCGAAGTCTGATGTCGCCGCTCGACCTCGCCCTGCGCCAAGAACTGTTGGCGTTGCAAGACGCCTATATCTCTACACTTGATACCGACGCCTTGGAACAATGGCCGGATATGTTTGTGGAGGATTGTCTTTACGAAATCATTCCCAAAGAGAATGTGGATCAGGGCCTTCCCGCGCCGGTGATCTATTGCGATAGCAAGAAGATGCTGCGGGACCGGGTGGTGAGCCTGCGCCATGCCAACATCTTCCAGCCCGTGGTCTATCGCCACTTCATCTCAGGCCTCAGCGTGCAGTCCGCCGAGACAGATGAGGTGGCCATGCAGTCCAGTTATCTGGTGATCAACACTAGCCAGCTTGGCCAGTCGGTCGTCTATCAGACCGGCCGTTATCATGACGTGGTGTTGCGCACGGCCGACGGCTGGCGTTTCAAATCCAAGCGCGCGATCTACGACACCTCCCGCATCCAGACCGCTCTTGCGATTCCAATCTGACGGTTAAGCGGATTTACTTCAGGATTACCGCTTGCGGGTCTTGATGACATAGGGCTCCGCTGCGGCTGTTGTGGAGCTTCGCGCCTTGACCGTTTTGAGGCAAATCATGGTCGTAGACCTCTGCAGTCCAGGCAGCAGCGAAATATTGAATCGCAGCAGGTCATCGAGATCATCAACGTCGCGACAAACGATTTTCAGGAGATAATCTCCTTCGCCCGCTGTCGTGTAGCACTCTAAAATGGCGGCGTTATTGGAAGCGGCGATCTCGAAAGCTTGCCGCTGATTAAAATCGATTTTTACGGCGATGAAGGCGAAAACGCCCAGTCCGACGGCCCGTGGATTTATATCGGCATAATAGCCTCGGATCGCCCCGGACTTTTCAAGCTCCTGAACCCTCGCCCAGCAGGGTGTCTTTGAAAGGCCTACGGTTTCACTCAAAGACGCGAACGACTGCCGCGCGTCTCGCTCAAGGGCGCCGAGTATGGACAAATCGACGGCATCCATTGCAATGTTCTCTCCGCAACGCAATTACAGAATATATTTCTGCCATAAAGCGAAATTGCGGAAAATACGGGAATAATGTTCCGCTAAGTTCAGGTTAAAATCTGCTCATGAAATAATCATGTGAAGGTGCTTGCGCTGTTCTGTGATCAAGCGGAACGGCCTGTGATATTATTTTTGACCAAAAAAAATTATGAGAACGGAGAGATTTTCGGTGCTTTGGCGCAGTGCCCGTTCGGCGTCGTACGAAGATCTTGGTGTGAGGTCAAAATGTGGTCTTCGTTCGCAATCTGACCCGCAGTGGAGCCGAAGCGGATGACTGTTGAATCTCAGGGGGGAGCGCGACTCTTAAGTGTGACGGTCGCCGATAAAAATGGCGCTGACCTGGCTTCAATCAGCGCCGAGCCGCCGGGGGTTAATCGCATAGGGCGCGTGCTGACGATTACGGCGGTCGCGATCGGCAACGCCCTGGAATGGTTCGATATCGTTGTCTACGGCTTTCTGGCCGGGATCATGGCCAAGCTTTTCTTTCCCAGCAACGATCCTGAGATGTCGATCCTGATTACGCTTGGCACCTTCGGGCTGACATTTCTCATGCGGCCTTTGGGGTCAATATTCCTGGGCGCCTACGCCGATAGAGTGGGCCGCAAGCATGCTATGACCCTCGCCATTATGCTTATGCTGATCGGGACATTCATCCTGGCGATCACGCCGACCTACGCGATGGTCGGTCGGACAGCCTCAATCATCGTTTTGAGCGCGCGGTTGCTACAGGGGTTTTCCGCCGGCGGCGAATTCGGAAGTTCTACCGCCTTTTTGGCCGAGTTGGACCCAAGGCGGAGCGGGTTTTATTCATCCTGGCAGCCGGCGAGCCAAGGCTTAATGTCGTTGATGGGCTCCGGCTTTGGCCTGCTTTTGACCGTCGGTCTCAGCCAGACCCAAGTTATGGCCTGGGGGTGGAGACTCCCCTTCATATTTGGACTGCTGGTCGGCCCCGTCGCCATCTACATCCGCAGTAAGCTTCATGAGAGCCGCGCGTTCATCAATGACAATGAGCGTAAGGCGTCGCAATTTCAGACCATGGGACATCAAAAGCTGCCGATTTTGATTGGCGTTGGCCTGGTCGTTCTGGCGACTGTCAGCTCATACACCATGCTATACATTCCGATATTTGCGGCTAAGCATCTTGGTATAACCGGCGGCGGCGGTTTTACGTCGACGCTGATCTTCGGTGCATTGGAGCTTTGCCTCTGCCCTGTGTTCGGCCTTTTATCTGATCGGATAGGCCGGATTCCGATTATGGCCGCCGCCGCCGGGCTTATGTTTGTGGGCGTCATTCCTTTATTCGCGCTATTGGCGGCTGCACCGTCTTTTGGATTGCTGTTCGGTGTGGAGACTGTGCTGGGGGTTCTGACAGCGGCCTATTTTGGACCGTCAACAGCGGCCATGGCCGCGCTGTTTCCAGCCTCCTTCCGTAGCACCGGCCTTTCGGTCAGCTATAGTCTTGCGGCGGCCATTTTCGGCGGGTTCGCGCCTTTGATCGTCGCTTGGCTGACCAACGTCACCGCCAGCAATCTGGCGCCGAGCTACTATCTCATTTTCGCCGCCGGCCTCAGCCTTATGGCGCTCGTCGGAGCCAGGCGTGCCGGCGTGCGTTGAAAGTTTAGGCCGCAGACAGATGCCGCGCGACCGTCTCAAAATCTGTATTTGAGCCACACAGCAGTACGCCCACACGTTTGCCCTCAATCCGCTCGCGCAAGGGTCCCAAAGCGGCGGCCGTGGCGACGGCGCAAGCCGGTTCGACGGCAAGCTTCATATCATTGAATAACAGGCGCATGGCCCGGCGGACCTGGTCGTCGGTCACGGTCGTCAGGGCATCAATGTGCCGATGACATAACCCAAAACTGTAGGCCTCAGTATGCGGGGCCATCAGGCTATCGACTATGCTGATCATGGCGCCCATCCGCACCGGAGCGCCGTTGATGAAGCTCTTAGCCATAACGTCGGCGCCTTCAGGCTCCACCCCGTATATGGTCACGTCTGGCGTGATCAACTTGAAGGCCCTGGCGACGCCGGCCGCCAAGCCGCCGCCGCCGATCGGCAGGATGACGGCGTCCAAACCTCCAAAATCTGAGGCTTGGGCCTGTTCAGCCCACTCCGCCCCCAGCGTCGTTGTTCCAAGAATGGTGGGAAGGGTTGTAAAGGGGTGCACAAAGGCCCGCCCCTCTGCGCGCTGAATGGCGTCGACCATGTTGAAGCCGTCGGCGCTATTGTCCGCCATCAGGACTTCGGCGCCAAATTGTTGGGCCAGGGCGACGCGGGCCGGGTTAGCGGTATTCAGCATCACGACCTTGGCGTTTAGACCAAGCTGCATCGCCGCATAGGCGACCGCCACCGCGTGATTACCGGCGGAAAAAGCGGTAACGCCGGCTGTTTTCTGCTCTGGATCAAGCGCCAAAAGATTCGAGAAGGCCCCTCTGGCTTTGAATGTGCCCGTGACTTGTAAAAGCTCGAATTTGAACTGGATCGACGTATCCGCTAACCCTGGAAGATCGAACCGATTATAGATGGGCGTTGTTCTAATATGGGGTTCTAATAAGGCCCTTTGCGCCACGATATCTGCAAGCTGGGGGCATGCAATACCAGCGATTTCATCCTCCACGCATCTACCTCTTTGTGATCTAACAGAAATCAAGTCCCGCAGAGCCGGGGCCTGTGCGTAGAACGGAGTGCAGGACAGATGCAGCCATCTCCGTGCCCGACACGCCCACGGCGGGAACCTGTTTAGAAGTGAATAGCCGCGCGCCGCTGCGGCCCTCCGCCTCCACCTCGGCTATGGCGACATTGAGATGGGGGTCGGCAATTAAGCGGGCCCTGCAGTCGTCCAGGCCTGTGGTCGCCAGCGCGCAAGCGACCATAGTGTTCACATTGCGCGGATAAAGGGGGGCGATACCCCTGACCGGCCCCTCATAAACCGCGCGCGCATCAATAATGGCTGCCGGATCAATATCGGTCAGCGCGAAGTCGATATTCCGAGGATGTTTTCGGAAGGTGATGGTCACCCGGTTCCAATCTGCGCGCCCCGCCAACAGGCTCTCCAGGCCTACCAGCGCCCCGCTGGCCACAAAAAGGCGACGCCCCCCCTCGGCGGCCGCGGCCAACAAACCCGTCTGTACACCCGGGACCGCCAAGGCCGTCAGGGACAGGGGCATATAATCCGACTGCGAAAGAAAGGCCGACCCATATCGAAGGGTTATATCGGGGTGAGCCACCTCGATAATCAGATCGGCGTTAAAGCGCGCAACGTCATTCAGATCGGCGCAGACGTGCTCAGGGCTGACGTCGGCAAGTACGCCCGAGCGGGTGTGTACAAAAGCGGGCGTCAGTCCATAGGACTGTCCAATAGGACCAAGTATGCTCTTGTAAAGTTCCTGGCCTATGAAGCCGAACCCAATAATACCAATCCGACGCATAATCCTTCGATCTCCTCCGGAATAAAGCGCACTCACCACTTATAGGCTAAATTTATTCCGTAGGTTCTGGGGGCGATTGTATTTTCATAGTTCAGGTAACCTGTCGTGGAAGCTTCCGTCGCCAGGAACAAGATGGGTCTGGAGTCTGTTATATTATTCGCAAACACAGTCGCTCGCCACGACGCATGGCTGACGCCTGCGCGCAAACCGACTGTATCATAAGCAGCGCCGTTATACGTGATCGGGTTGTAAAGCGTCGAGCCCGGACCCGGCGTGCGCTTGAAGTCGCCTTGGTATTGGTAGTCTGCGCGCGCAAACGCGCCCCAACCATTCCAGGGGAGTTTGGGGTCCCATTCAAGGCTGATATCGCTGGTCCAATTCGGAACCAGGAGCAGTGCATTTCCAGATCGGGCAAGAATAGGCGCGACGCCCGTGGCCGAATTCACATTGCCTTCTACGTTTTGAGACAGGGTTGCGTCAGTGTATCCAACGTTAATACCAATCTTTATTTCGCGAACGGGATTAACCTCAGCGCTTAGGTCAAATCCCTTGCTGACAGCAGACCCAAAATTGCCGACATAGCTTGTGTTGCAGTTGCTAAGTATCAGATTTTGCTGAACGTTCTGCCAGTCTAAATAGAACAGGCTCCCGTTAAGCGATAGCATATTGTTAAGAAATCTGCCCTTGGACCCGACTTCGTAACTCCACACCGTGTCGTCGGAATAGGTTTGCGGAATTCCACCCGTTTCCGAAATATCGAGCGCGCAGCGCGTCGCGGAGATCGGCCGATTGACGCCGCCGGGGCGTTCGCCCTTCGCCGCGCTCGCATATAAAAGATCCGCGTCGGTCAATTCATAGGACGCGGTGAATTTCGGATTGACCGCCGTCGCCTTCGTCGTCGTCTTAGGCAGAATTTGCTGGCCGCCCTGTAGATACCCATTGCCGATATATTGGAAGGAATAATCTTCGGACGCCACGCGCACGCCGGCGCTGAGCTTGAGCCGATGGGTTACGTTCCAGGTCCCGTCAATGAAGGCCGCAAGCTGCTGATCCGTCTCTTGTTGGTATTTGTCCGCCATAATGCCGCCGGAGGCGAAGGGACCGTTCGGCACGTTGATATTGAAGGATTGACCCGGAATAAGCGGGCCGCCGGCGAGAAGATATACGCCAGAGGACGCCGGATAGAGGCTGCTCGACGGGGCCCATTCGATCTGGCTCAGATCCTGGACGCCATAGAAATAGAAGGCGCCGATCGTTCCGTAGAACCGTGCGTTCTGATCTGGTGTGCTCAGCCTGAATTCTTGAGAGATATTACGCTGAGATGTATGCGTGAGCTGAGGTGATTGGTAATTGGGATCTTCTGAGTCTAAGAATTTCGGCAGATTGGCCTTAAAGATCTGGTAGGCGGCTAGCACGGAATAGTCGTCGGCGCGATTTAAATCACGCTGCAGATCCGAGGTCACTGACGTCAGCACGGCAGGACCAAAATCGTAGGCGATCTTTAGGCTCTCGATGGTTGATTGGTCGGTATAGGGCGTCAGCTCAATCTCGCGGCTCTGATAGGGGCCGGTCGTGGGCCAGATGCCATTCGTAGACCAGATCAGCCCATCATCATCGCCATGACGACGTTGATAGTAGAACGAAGGGGTGATCGTCAGCCGATCCGTAGGCGCAATGACCGCCGTAATATGACCGTCAAAGTTTTGGACATCATTGATATTTTTTGCGGTGGCCAGGCCCGTCGTTCGCGATATTTGATCTATGTAACCAGGGTCTTGGCGGGAATCGACGGAGATTCTCAGTGCAAATTTATCGGCGATAATTGGGCCGCCCACCGCCACGCCCGTTTCATAGCCAGTCCCGCCGTTCTCATTGCCGGAGAATTCCGCCACAGCGTGGCCATCCCATTTGGTCAGGCTCGGCAGGGCGCTGATGAAGCGGACGGTGCCGCCCTCAGAACTGGCGCCATAGAGTGTGCCCTGCGGCCCGCGCAGAACCTCGACACGCTCGGTATCGAATAGGCCGGGGCTAAAGGGCTGGGTCCAATTGTTAGCTCGGCCCTGCACGGGTGTGTCATCAAGGTAGATGCCGACAGTTGCGGCGCCTTGCGTTGTGGATATCCCACGGATTGAAATGTTATCGCCGCCGCCGATCGTCGCGCCTGGAACGATGTGAAATCCGGGCGTGTCATGGGAGATATCAGCCATGCTCGTCGCGCCAATATGCTCTAGCTGGCTGGCGGTATAGGCGGCGACGCTGATGGGAACTTTGCTGATTTTCTCAGAGCGCTTTTCGGCTGTGACGACAACCTCGCTTAATTCAGAGCTGGTCGAGGCCGCAGGCCCCGGCGTTTGTTGCGCTATTGCTTCAGTTCCGCAAAGCAGCGCACCCAGACATGTGGTGGCGAAAAGTTGCACGAACACGTCAACGCGGTTGCTTCGCATACCAATACCCCCTTTGAATATGAAGGTTTTTTAGCGTAGCCGCGTGCGAACATTGTTCTTTATTTTGAATTCAAAGGCGGCGATGCAGTATGTTTGTTCTGCACTCGGACGCCATACAAGTTGTTTGGAAGGATGTTTCCGGCCTGTCGTTCTGTTGGCGCTTAACACCAAAAAGCAGGTTTCAGCTCTGCTGCGCGCACGCCGCTTAGGCGCGACCGACGGGGTGGGCGCTTGGCGGGTGCATAGTCCCTGCAAAGCCTGGAACGGCTAAGCCGCTAACCGATCTACCAGATGATCAATGAAGGACTCGCATGTCGCCAGTTGGTCGAGTGCGACGTATTCGTCAGGCTTATGCGCCTGGTCTATACTTCCAGGGCCACATACGACGCTGGGAACGCCGATCTGCTGGAAAAAAGACGCCTCCGTCCCATAAGCGACCTTGCCGACCTGGTTCTCGCCGGACAAGGCTAAAGCGAGCGTGAGTATATCATCAGTTTCGGCGGCGTTCAGCGCGGGAATTTCACCGACACAGTCAAATTCAATATCAGCCATTGAGTTTTTGGCCTTCATGGCCGGCAGCACCCGCTCCTGCGTGAAACGTTTTATCGCATCGATAAAATGATCGGGCGCCACGCCCGGCAGGAAGCGGTAGTCGAAGTGAAAATGGCAGTGCGCCGGAATGATATTAATGCCATTGCCACCCTGGATCATATTGGTGGAGATGGTGGAGAACGGGACGTCGAAGCCGTCAATGCGAAGGCCCTCGCGCGCTTCATGCTCCGCCAATTCCTGAATGTGAGCGATCACACGGGCCGCGTATTCGATGGCATTCACCCCCTGTGGCGTAAGGGAGGAGTGAGCCGCCACGCCTGTCACGCGGCAACGATATATCCGTCCGCCCTTATGGGCGGCGACGACGCGCATATCTGTCGGCTCGCCGACAATGCACCCGCTTGGCTTTATACCTGCGTCTTGAATGTCTTTCAGCAGACCCGGCACACCAAGGCAGCCCACCTCCTCATCATAGGTCAGAGCGCAATGGATCGGCTCACGTAGGCTCGCGGCGCCGAAGCGCTCCACCTTGGCCAGCATGACCGCGATAAAGGCCTTCATATCACAGGCCCCGCGGCCATATAGGCGGCCATCGCGGATGTCGGCGGTGAAGGGGTCTGTAGTCCAAGTCTGGCCGGCGACGGGTACAACATCCGTATGCCCAGATAGCACGACGCCGCCGGGGCCTTCGCCGAAGGTCGCGAAGAGATTAGCCTTCGATCGGTCTTCGCTGAAATTATAGCGCAGCCGCGCGCCTGAACTCTCCAGCCGTTCCGCAGCCCAATTGATCAGGGCGAGGTTCGATCCACGGGTTGTCGTATCAAACCCGATCAGGGTTTTCAGGCAGTCAAGCGTTTGAACCGAAGGTAGCTTTGACAATGTGGTTCACTCCTGATGCGACAGACCCGCCGGCGCAGATTGGAATAAGTAACCACCCAATTTCCACCCAAAAGCAATTGGCGAAGGCAAGGCCCGGGGAAAGAAAGGCGATCTCGTCTCCCTCCGGCGGCATATCCATGCCAGTGAGATTAACACCTCTAAGTTTCGCCGGAACCGAATTCTCCCGTTTCGTTGACACTCCCCAATATGACGGATATCGCATAATCATAGGGATGTTTTTGAACCGAGCTGTCTGGCTCATCCTATCCGGGAGAGCATGAGCACGATGTTGCGTCACATCCGCGTGGTCGAACCATCGTCGGGATTGAACTGCCGCTTTAAATTGCTGGATGATTGTGCGCCACGCTCGGCGAACGCACTTTGGGCGCTGGCGGGCCAAGGCGGCAGCTATGACGCTATCCACGCCATGTGGACCGGCCCTGAAATATCTTGCCCGATACCGGCCTCAGCCTTCCCCATCGAGGCGGGTTTAGATCGCCTCGACCTCGAAAATGCAACGAGCTTCCCGCAGGCTGGAGATTTGGCTGTGGTCTACGCCCCCGAAAACACGTGGAAGGGGCAGCCTCCGTTCGCCTTCTTCGACATCGGCCTTTTTTACGGCTCCGGAGCACGCCTTCTCATGCCTATGGGTTGGGTCATGGCGTCGGTCTGCGCGGAGGTGGTCGCGGAGGACAGCGAGCAGTACCGTGCCGGATGCGGCGCCATCCGGCGCGGCGGGGCCTGTCGGCTGACCTTCTCGCACGTCAACTAAGGCGGTGTCAGGCCCCTCGTCGTCTCCGGAAACGAGCCCTTCGCTTTGGACAGCGTGCAATTCCCCGCCGCCACCTTCACCCGTCTTCCGCGGAAACCTGCAGACGGACGTGGCGATTGTCGGGGCAGGAATAGCCGGCCTTTCCACCGCGCTTCACCTCAGCGCTGTGGGCGTCGAGGTCGTCGTTCTGGATGCGGGGCGAGCGTCTTCGAGTGCAACGGCGGCCAGCGCAGGGATCATCGCGCCGCAACTTGTGCGGACGACGCCCAACGGCGTGCTTGACCGTCTCGGCCAGGACGGTGGCGCGCGGCTGTTAAACCTTCTGGCTGGATCGGGACGCTACGTCTTCGACTTGATCAAAGCCGAGGCGATCGACTGCGCGGCGCAACCGAACGGCTTCCTTAAACCGGTCGCTGGCGCCGCCGCTGGTCAGGTCCGCAGCCTCATTGAGGAATGGGCGCCGTTTCGCGCCGATTTGAAATTCGCCGGCGCTGAAGAAACCCGACAGCTCACAGGCTGCCAGGGCTATTCAGCCAGTCTGGTGGACCCAAGCGGCGGCGGCCTAGATCCTGTGGCCTACGTGCAGGGTCTCGCGGCGAGACTACCGGCGTCTCTCGTCCATCTTTTCCGCGAGACGAACGTAACATCGATACGGCGAGAGGGCGTCCACTGGGCGCTCAGAACGGCCGAGGGCGTCCTTCTGGCGAAACGCGTGATTCTCTGCGCCAACGGCGGGAACGCCGGGCTGCATCCCGCCTTGGCCAAGACCGTCCTGCCCTTGCCGGTCTATGAGGTTGCGACCGCCCCTCTCGCGCCTTCGATGCGCGCTCATATCCTTCCCCAAGGCCACGTCCTGACAGATTCTTCGACAGACGTTTTCTCAATTCGGTTTGACCGCGACGGCCGGCTTATAACCGCGTGTTCAGCGGGCGCCGTACTTGGAAGAGAAGCGTTGACGACGCAGATAAATCGACGCCTCGTCGCGATGATTCCAGGCTATGAGGCGACCGCTCTCGACTATGCCTGGAAGGGGACGGCCTGGCTCAACAGCGACCTCCTGCCGCGAGTTCTCAACGTTGATGAAGGCCTCTTGGCCGTTCAGGCGTGCAACGGCAGAGGCATCGCCTTGAGCACGATCATAGGGCGGGAGGTGGCGCGTCTGCTCACCCAGCCGGAAACCTACCAGCCGCTCGTTCCCCTGCAAAAGCCTCGGCCCGTGGCGGGGTATGGGCTTGCGCGTCACCTTCCAGGCCTGATGATGCTTGGGGCCGCCCTTCGTACAAAACTTCGACGCGCAACGACCGAGCGCGTCCAGCCCTAGAGGACCTCGGATGATCCAGACCCTCATGCACGTCGCCGACAGCGTGCTTTTGCCGATTGCGCTCTGGTCAGTGATGTTCGCCATGGGAACCGGCCTTCTGCTAAAAGATTTCAGCCGCGCCCTCACCAATACAAAGGCGTTTCTACTGGGTGTGGGGTCCATGCTGATCCTCGTGCCTGCTGTCGGATGCACCCTCGCCGTCCTGTTCGGCCCGACACCGGCTCTGGTCGTCGGCTTAATCCTCTTGGCCACGACGCCCGGGGGAATTTTGTCAAACCTCCTGACCGACGTTGCGGGGGGCGACGTGGCGCTGTCCGTGTCCATGAGTCTGACACTCAGCCTAATCTATGTTTTCACCCTTCCCTTCATCGCCCACTTCGCCCTCCTCTACACCTTCGGACGGGCGCAGATTGTGGAAATTCCTATCCAATCCTCGCTTAGCCACGTCCTGATGGTCACGCTCATTCCGGTCGCGTGCGGAATGGTTTTCCGCCGCCTCTTACCCGCCTGGGCCGCAGCGCTTGGACCCAAGATCAAGTTCGTCGCAACCATCGTCCTGGTCGTCGTTTTCGGTATGATCGTCGTGCAGCAATTCGGCGTGCTGAAGGCTTCGTTCGGCCCTTTGATGGCCATCGTCGTGGGCATGAACCTGGCTGCGGTCGCCATCGCGCTCCTGGTGAGCAAGCTCTTCAAGCTCACACGGCGTGAAACCGTCGCGGTGGCGATCGAGCACATGATCCGCCAAGAGGGGACGGCGATCTTCGTCGCGGTGACCCTGCTTCACCGTGAAGACATGTCCATGCCGATGATCATCAATACCTTTCTCGGCATGGCCATCTGCCTGGTGTTTGTCACAGTCGTGACCCGCTTAAGGACGACGACTCCAACACTCGTGACTCCGTAGACGGTCGTGATCATAAACTCAGACTCGCTGAGGCCTATACGAGACAGACGCCCTAACATGCATGGTTGAGGAACCGCCCTCAAACCATGTGGGAGAGCGCGCTCTGCATGCCGGCGCGAAGGTCGTCAGGCCAGGGCAGAGCGCGCTTCACGCCAAGCTGCATGCAGACGAGAACGACCTTGCCGCCCAGCCTTCGTTGTTCCCCAACCGTGAAGGCGAAGGACAAGGTGACGGACTTTTCGCCCACTCGCACGACATCTAGCGAAATATCGACCCACTCGCCTAACTCACAGGCGGCGACAAAGTCGGTTTCCAGATGCACGGTGGGGACGCCCAGCCCGCGCACCTTGCGTAAGACCGAGAAGGGGCAGCCGAGGTCCTGATCGAACCAGTCCTCTACAGCGCCATTCAACATCTCGAAAAAGCGCGGATAGAAAACGATGCCCGCAGCATCGATGTGAGCGAAACGGACCTGGGTACGTACCTTAAAGCTCATAAGTCTTCCTTTGTCGGCGCCGCCTCGATTAAGGCGCGCAATTCATCCAAGAGGTCGAACAGCTGCTTTTCTAAGCCATTGGCGCGAGGCGCGTGAGGTTGTCGTTCAGTCGCGTGAGGAGATCGATCAGCTTATCGAAGTCAGACTCCGAAAAATCGGCGATCAACTGTTTATAGACCGGCGCGGTAATGTCCCGCGCCTGGGCCAGCTTATTGCGTCCAGCAGGTGTGAGGCTAACATCGGTGACCCGTCCATCCTTGGCGTTCGCAAAGCTCAGCACCAGCCCATCGCGGCGCATACGCTGGATGATCCGCATCATGGTCGAAAGGTTGATCACCGCCTTGTCGGCGATCCGGCCGATCGAGAGAGGCTCGACTTCGCCCAAGATCATCAGCACCCGCCAACTTGGCACATCGATGCTGATCTCCCTTAACCGGGACTCGATCAAGGTATTGTAGCGATTGGCGACACGGTTGAGCTGGTAGAACGGATATTTGTCCAGCGTGAACAGGGGCGTCCCAGGATCGCCCAATATGCGTGAATCCTGCTTCATCCTTGAGCGGTAGCGCCCGCCACTCCCGTGAGCAACAAAATTTACGTGCATATGCAACTTAATTCGGCATGTTCAGGCGACGAAGCCGCACGCTTGAGAGGTCGCCATGGGTATCGCGCTTGAGACATTCGCCGCCGCCGTCGCTGACGGGGCGATCCGCACCATAGACCTCACCCAGACCCTCTCGCCCGACACGCCAACCCTGGTCCTGCCGCCGGAATTTGGCCAGTGCGCCGGGTTCAGCCAACAAGAGATCAGCCGCTACGATGACCGCGGCGTGGCCTGGTACTGGAACAATTTCACGGTTGGGGAGCATACGGGCACCCATTTCGACGCGCCGATCCATTGGGTGTCGGGCAAGGATCTTGCTGAAAACGCGCTCGACACCATTGATCCAAAAGCCTTTATCGCTCCGGCCGTCGTGATCGACTGCTCAGCGGAAGCCGCTGTCGATCCGGACTTTACTTTAACGGTTGCGGTGATTGAGGCGTGGGAGTCCAAGCACGGCAAGATACCGCCGCGGAACTGGATTTTATTCCGAACCGACTGGTCCAAGCGCGTCGGCGAGGCCTATACAAACCGGGGTGCCGATGGCGCGCATACACCGGGGCCAGACCCGGAGTGCGTCAAATTCCTGATCGATCAGCGCGACGCCCATGGTTTTGGTGTGGAGACGATCGGCACCGATTCCGGTCAGGCGCACCTGTTTGATCCGCCCTACCCGGCCCACACCTTCTTCCACGGCGCGGGTCGCTATGGCCTGCAATGCCTGACCAACCTCGACCTCCTCCCCCCCACAGGCGCGGTCATCGTGGCCACGCCGCTGAAAATCGCCGGCGGCTCGGGCAGCCCGCTGCGCGTCCTCGCCCTGATCGAGGACTGAACCATGGCGGAGCGGTCCTTCAAGGCGGAGGTCGAGCACCTGAGGCTCGGCGCCGGTCAGACGTTTCGCGGCGAGGGCATTCTTGCGGTCACCAAGGCCTTGCTACAATCGGGCGTGGCCTATGTGGGCGGCTATCAGGGCTCGCCGATCAGCCATTTGATGGATGTCTTCGCCGACGCCAACGACCTGTTGAGCGAGCTTGGCGTGCATTTTGAGACCAGCGCCAGTGAAGCGACGGCGGCGGCCATGCTCGCGGCTTCGGTCAACTATCCCCTGAGGGGCGCCGTCGCCTGGAAATCCGTCGTCGGCACCAATGTGGCGTCCGACGCCCTCTCGAACGACTCAAGCGGCGGGGTGAAGGACGGGACCATGATCATCGTCGGCGAAGACTACGGTGAGGGCTCCTCTATCATGCAGGAGCGGACCCATGCCTTTGCGATGAAGTCCCAGATGTGGCTGCTCGATCCCCGCCCCAACCTCAGCAAGATCGTCGAGTTGGTGGAGGCGGGCTTTCGGCTTTCCGAGGCTTCCAACACACCGGTCATGCTGGAACTCAGGGTGAGGGCCTGTCACATGCATGGACATTTCGAGACGAAGGACAATGTCGCGCCTGCCTTCACCGTCGCCGACGCCGTCCAGACGCCGGTTCGCGACACCGATCGCATCGTCCTGCCGCCAGCCAACTTCCTGCACGAAGTGGAAAAGATCGAGCGGCGCTGGCCAGCGGGCATCGCGTTCGTGCGTGACCACCAGCTCAACGAATGGTTCGGCGCCGATGACGGCGAGATCGGCGTCATCGTCCAAGGCGGCCTGTTCAACACGCTGAACCGGGCGCTGGAGCTTGAGGGCCTGTCGGACGCCTTCGGCGACGCCAACCTGCCGATTTATGTCCTGAACTGCACCTATCCTTTGATACCGGACGAGGTGCGCGCGTTCTGTCTCGACAAGCGCGCCGTCCTGATCGTCGAAGAAGGTCAGCCGGAATTCATCGAGCATGAGCTGAACACCCTGATCCGCCGCGCGGACCTGCAAACCCGCGTGGTCGGGAAGGACGTCCTGCCCCGCGCTGGCGAATATACGGCCCAGGCGATCCGGTCCGGCCTCGTCAAGTTCCTCGGCGCCCATGCGCCGGATTTGGCCCGCGCCGCGCCAGCCGTCACAGCTTTGTCCGCTCCAGACGCCGGTTTAAAAGCTTTGGCGGCCGAGGTGCCGCAGCGGCCGGCTGGTTTCTGTACAGGGTGCCCAGAGCGACCGATCTTCACCGCCATGAAGATGGTGCAAAAGGAGTTGGGACAGCACCACGTCTCCGCAGATATCGGTTGCCACCTCTTCTCCATCCTCCCGCCTTTCAACATCGGCAACACCACCATGGGCTATGGTCTTGGCGGGGCCGGGGCGTCGGCCCTAAAGACGCAAGGGGGCAAACGCTCGATCGCCGTCATGGGCGACGGCGGCTTCTGGCATAACGGATTGACGTCCGGCGTCGGCAATTCGGTCTTCAACAAGGACGACAATGTCCTTTTGATTGTTGATAACGGCTATTCCGCCGCCACCGGCGGTCAAGACATTCCCTCCAGCCTCGCGGACAACGCAATCCGCCGCACCAAGAACCCCATAGAGCGGGCGGTGCGCGGCGTGGGCGTGACCTGGGTCAAGAGCGTGACCCGCACCTATGATGTCGCCAAAATGCGGGCGGTTTTTCGCGAAGCGCTGACAACGAAATCGGACGGCCCCAAGGTCATTCTGGCCCAGTCGGAGTGCATGCTGAACAAGCAAAGGCGCGAAAAGCCTCTCTTCACCAAGGCGGTGAAGTCTGGCGAGCGGAGGGTGCGTGAACGGTTCGGCGTCGATCCCGACACCTGCACGGGCGACCATAGCTGCATTCGCCTGTCCGGCTGCCCCTCCCTGACGATCAAGCCCAATCCAGACCCCCTGCGCACCCATCCCATCGCCCATGTCGAAAATAGCTGCGTGGGGTGCGGCCTGTGCGGCGAGGTCGCTCATGCAGCCGTGCTCTGCCCCTCGTTTTACCGGGCGGAGATCATCCATAATCCAACCCGGCTGGATCGCGCTTTGCAGAAACTGCGCGATCTTTTGATCGGCCTTTTGCAAGCGCGCTCGGCCCAGGCGCTGGCGGCGAGGGCCTTTTGATGACGACCGAGCGCTCACGCATCACAATCGCGATCCTGGCGTTGGGCGGCCAAGGCGGCGGCGTCTTGGCGGACTGGATCATTGCACTCGGCGAGGCCGGCGGCTGGATCGTACAGGGAACGTCGGTCCCGGGCGTTGCCCAGCGGACGGGCTCAACCATCTATTATCTGGAGTTGCACCTGCCTGGGCCTATGCCGGTGCTGGGTCTGATGCCGGCGCCGGGCGATGTGGATGTGGTGATCGCGTCTGAGCTGATGGAAGCGGGCCGGGCCATGGTCCGCGGCTTCGTAACAAAGGACCGCACCACCCTGATTTCCTCGACCCATCGCATCTACGCCATCTCCGAAAAATCGGCCATGGGCGACGGGATGAAGGATAGCCGCGTGATCCTGGACGCCGCCAAGTCCCGTGCCGCCCACTTTGTCGGCCTCGACATGGAGGCCGAAGCAGGCCGAACGGGAAGCGTAATCAGCTCCGTCATGTTCGGCGCTCTGGCCGGCTCCGGGGCTCTACCCTTTGAGCGACTCGCATTCGAGGCGGCCATCCGCGCCGGCGGTAAGGCCGTGACGTCCAATCTGGCCGGCTTCGAAGCCGGATATTCCGTGGCTGTGGCTGGCGCGCCCGTTGCCGCAGCCGCTTTAGCCGGCCTGCCAAAGCCCTCAACACCGGCCGGCGAGAAGCTCAAGGCGCGCATTGAAGCCGAACTCCCCCGCGCCGCTGAGCGCTTCATCACCGAAGGCGTGCGACGGCTTATGGACTACCAGGATTTGGCCTATGCGGAGCTTTATCTAGACCGGCTGACGCCTCTGGCGGCTCTGGACCAATCCGGCGGCCGGCTCGTCGCAGAAGCCGCGCGGCATCTTGCTCTGTGGATGAGCTATGAGGATGTCATCCGCGTGGCTGACTTGAAGACGCGGGCGACGAGGTTTGCACGGGTGAGGGACGAGATCAGGCTCGGCGAAAGCCAACTGATGGGCGTCACCGAATTTATGCATCCTCGATTTGAAGAGGTGTGCGAGCTGGCGCCCAGCGGCTTAGGAAAGCGCCTGACGCGCAGCGCCTTGGCTCGTCGCATCCTGGCGCCCTTTTTCGCCAAAGGACGCCATGTTCGCACGACGTCGCTGCGCTGGTTCTTGGTCCTCTATGCGGTTGCAAGCCTGCGTCCGCTGCGCCGCATCACCTTGCGATACGAGTTGGAGCAGGGCCGGATCGAGTCTTGGCTGAAAGATGTGATGGCGGCGGCCAATCTTAGCCAGGATTTGGCCCTTGAGCTTATCGCCTGCCAGGAGCTCGTCAAAGGTTATGGCGACACCCATGCGAGAGGATTGAAGAACTTAGCCGCGATCACTGAAGCGCTAAGCCGTGGCGGCGACGCCGCCGATATCAGGCGTTGGCATGCAGCGGCTTTGGCGGATGATGACGGGGCCGCCCTTAGCCAGGAACTGGCCAAGGTTGCACGCGGGAGGGTGGCCTAGACTTTTCAATCAGCGGTTCCAACACCGAAGCCAAGACTTTTTCCCTCCTGCTATCCCGCTAAGGGGTAGATGGTCCGGAAGACGGTCTAACAGGTCGCTCGGCGCCGCGGCGATCACCCTCTTCCACGCCTTCGCCGACACGCAGCGCATCGAGCATCCGGGTCATTAGGTGGTGGGCAGCGTCTCTGGAGGCTGGATTTAAGCTTACGGCGCGAGACGTTTCAGCCAGTACGGACAGCAGAACCGGGGCTAGAAGCTCAATCGCGTAGGGCTGCAGGACGCCAGCCTCGATCAGTTGGGCCAGCATGGCCGACATGCCGCCGTAGGCGTATTACAACTCAATCGCCCGCCAGGCCTCCGGCCCGATCACCCGGGGCGCATCCAGGAATATGATCCGCTGCACGTCTGGCGCCGCGCAGGCGTCGATGAGGGCCGCGAAGGCTTGGGGCTGTTTAGCGTCGACTCGGTTTACTTCACGGCGTAAGGCTTCGTTGAAGACGGCTTCGTCGGCCGGCCCGACGCCGTCTTTCTCCGCTTGGGCAGCAAAGGCGGCTATTCGCCCAGTTTCCAAGGCTTTTCTGAGGGTTAAGCGCTCGCCGTCGGCCATGGTTAACCCGCTGAATCTATTGACGGAGTCCGTATTCCGTGCATTATACGGCCAACGCCGCACCGAGCATAGCCCGGCACGGCGCCAGCCTCAGAACGGTAAGTTAATCTGCTAAGGCGGCTTGCCACATGGGGTGCTCCTAACCGGGTCTCGGCCCGTTCTTGGGGTGATGTCAGAGGGCCGTGACCGGCCAAGGACTTTGGCCCACTGACGAAACTTGGATGGATGCGGTTGGATTCGAACCAACGATGCGGCTCCCACCGGGGTGATTAACGGTCACCTGTCTTCGACCACTCGACCACGCATCCATGAGGCCCCGCTTCGGCGGGGCCTTTAACTTATACGAGGCCCTCCTCGCTAAAAGAGAAGCTGCCACCACCAAAGCTGTTGCTGAAATCAGGCTCGGCACGCGGCGGAAGAAGCTTCCAGCGTTTACCTTCCAGAGTAATAAGCCCGTCGTCGCTTTTTAGTCGGGACAACTGAGGAGCCATGGAGTTACGAGGAACAGGGGGGCCACCCATTCTATTAATCTTGGATATGATCTCTTCGGTCTCCAAGCCGTCATTTTCGTCGAACAGGGCCTTTTTAATCCAGTCCTTGATTGAACCGGGACGAATTTCAGTCCCTTTCGGGCGACCGAGACGCCGGACTCCTGTTGCAGCGGCAGACGGCGCCAAAGCGCTCACGCCGTTAATGGCGGCCTCTGCGACACGAATTTCCTCCAACTCAGCTTTAAGTGCTTTGAGCTGGGTTTCGATCTCGGATCGACGAGCAGAAAGGAAGTCGCGAAGAGCCATTGATGGAACTTGCGCTTGTTCGGTTCTTGAATCAAGTGCGAATTTTAGAACCAGACGCGGATTCCATCCTATTGACGAATCGAATCGGGACGCAATTTCGGCGATCAAGAACTAATAAAAGTCGATTGACGAAAATTAATATGCCCCTACCTGCGTCAAGGGGATAATCTTTGCGCGCACGCTAATCTGAACGAGGCGCTGCCGCCATTCGCGATCATCGTCATCGCCGCCGCCCTGCTGCACGTCTCCACCCCTTTGACCGTCTATGCCGCCATAGCCTTCTTCGCGGC
>Ga0116226_10000739_pt1 | contig 28029 bp, 29 predicted proteins | sample S1TSphfallax_FD_89692 | JGI IMG/M metagenome (GOLD analysis project Ga0116226, IMG submission 89692) | Host-associated microbial communities from peat moss isolated from Minnesota, USA - S1T2_Fa - Sphagnum fallax MG | ecosystem: Host-associated > Plants > Peat moss > Unclassified | place: USA... | reverse complement strand
ACGCTATCGACCTCCACTTTGCGCCCGCCAGCCCGGCCGCGCAGAGGCAGGTCCAGCGCCTTTTCCACCCCCTGCTTGCCAATGCGAAAGCCGGGGTGCTGCAGCAGCGGCGAGGGATCGTCGCCGGCGGCGTCCAGATCCTCCTTCGAGACCTTGGAAACATAGCCGATCACGTGGCTGAAGGCGCCCGGATAGGGATACAAGCGCGCCTCCCCCATCTCCGCCGTGACGCCGGGCAGTTCGGGCGTGCGCACATGGACGCGGGAGAACTCGTCCCAGCTCAGATCGGTGGCGATGGCGACCGGGCTGGAGCGCGGCGTGTTTTCGATATCGCGCATAATCTGGCGGCGCTTGGCGTCGGTAATAGGGATCAGAGTCGCTACCTTGTCCAGCGTGGCGTCCACATCCTTGGCCACCTCGCGCTGCAACAGGATGCTGAATTCCGGGCGGTTCGACGCGATCTCAATCCCGTTGCGGTCGATAATCCGCCCGCGCGGCGGCGGCGTCAGACGAAAGTGAAACTGGTTGGACGTCGACAGGGTAGAATAACGCGCCGCCTCGATCACCTGAAGCTGGGTCAGCCTTGCGCCCAGCGCGATCATGCCCACGCCGGCGAATCCGCCGAACAGAAAAGCGCGCCGGTGAAACGCCGACTGGCGTTCATTCACCTCGTCAAAATAGATGTGGGGCTCGGCGCTCACGAGATGGGCTCAGCCTCTACCAGGGTCGGAAGTCAGCGTTTTCAAAATGATCAATCATACGGCGCGCCACCGGAAACAACGCGGCCGTCGCCAAAAACTGCAAGATCGTATCCGTCAAGCTGGGCGTAATATGGGCGCGCAGCATGATGGTGAGATAGGCGGCGGTGAAAGCGACGACCGTCAGGCTAAGATACCACATGGCGAGCATGAATGCGCCCCGGCCCGTAACAAGACTGCGCGACACAACAGCGCCCGCATAAGCCAGGAGCAGGGCGAGCGCCCAAAGGCCCAGGGGCGCGCCCCAGAAAAGATCCAGAAAAAAACCGACCGCTAACAGGGCGAACGGCCCCAGGATCGAAGGCCGGATCACAGCCCAGACAAAGGCCAGCACCATGGGAAAGACAGGCTGGGGCAAGCCAATCCCAAAGACCCGGATAGGCGTAGCCAGCACGACCGTGGAGACGAGACAGACCAGGGCAGGCAGGATCAACCAGCCCTGGACCTGCAGGGCCTGGGTGCGCTTACGGATCATGGCTTTGGAGAGGGCGGCGTCGCCTGACCGGCCTCAGCGGCGGCGGGCGGCGGAGGCGCAGATTTCTGCAGGACCGCGTTGCGGTCAGCCTGCTCCGCCGTCGTCAGGGGCGGCAGGGCGGAGGCGGAAAGCTCCGCAGGGTCCACCATCTTGCTGAAATCCTGAAACAGCAGGACGCGAACATAATCAATAGGCGTCAGGTCGGAATAGAGGCGCACGCGCCAGGCCCCGCGCATATCCTTGGCGGCGACGCCCACCGGCAGCCCCCTTGGGTAGACGCCGCCGTCGCCGGAGGTCAGCAAGACATCTCCAGGTTTGAGAGGGTCCTGACCCCGGATATATTCAAGCCTGGGATTGGCGCCGCCGTCGCCCGTCAGGATGGCCCGGGCGTTGGTGCGATCCACCAGAACCGGCGTGCGGCTCTCCACATCCGTCAGCATCAAGACGCGGCTGACGCCGCGGCTGACGCCGATCACACGACCGATCAGGCCATGCTCGCTCAAGACGGGATCGCCGAGCTGAACGCCAACAGAGGCGCCCGCATCGATCACCCGTGCATTGGCGAAGGGCCCGCGGGTATCCAATATACTCCGCGCAGTGACGGACGGCGCCGGGGGCTCGGTCTTCATCCGCAGCAGGGCTTCATAGCGCGTGTTCACATTGCGTAGGGCCACGGCCTCATCGCGCCACCGCTCCAGATCGAGGATTTGCGCCCTCAGCCGGCGATTTTCGGAAACTGCGTTGAAATAGCCGCTGATATCTTCGATACCGGACCCGAATAGCCGAACCGGCGCCTCCAGCACCTCATTCACAGGGGCGAGCGAACGGCTGACGGAATTGCGCAGACCCGCAAACCCGGCCATGGCCACGGCTTCGCGTCGATCCGCCACAAGAACACCCAAGGCGATGACGACGGCGATCACAGCCGCTGCCACGACCGCCCAGGTCAGTGGCACTCTCAGGTCTTGGAAGGGTCCATCGCGAAACGCCATGATGTGGGTTCCGACCTCGCGGAGTCAGCGCAAAACGCAGCAGAGGCGATAAATGTAAGCCGCTCCCCCTCCGGAGGCGACCCTAAATGTGCGCGCATCACAGGGGCGGGGCGACGAGGGCTAGGCCAACGACGCGTCGAGCACCCCCTTCATCCACTTGGGGTGCTCCAACACCTTGCCGCAGCCCAGCGCAACGCAGGAGAGAGGATCGTCGGCCACGGTGACCGGCAAGCCGGTCGCGTCGCTGATCCAGGTATCCATGCCCCGCAAAAGCGCGCCGCCGCCGGTCAGCATGATGCCCTTGTCCGCGATGTCGGATGCAAGTTCCGGCGGGGTGGCTTCCAAGGCGACCTTCACGGCTTCGACAATCTGGCTGGCGGGTTCGTTCAGGGCCTCAGCGCCCTGCTTCTCCGTCACGCGCACTTCGCGCGGCACGCCCTGCATCAGGTCGCGGCCCTTGACCTCTATGGCCAGGCCCTCCCCGCCGTCTTCGGGCGGGCGCGCCGTGCCGATCTCCTTTTTAATCCGCTCCGCCGTGGTTTCGCCGATCAGGAGGTTATGGTTGCGGCGCATATAGCTGATGATCGCCTCATCCATCTTGTCCCCGCCCACGCGGACGGAGCGGGAATAGACGATGCCGGAGAGGGACAGGACAGCCACCTCCGTCGTGCCGCCGCCAATATCCACCACCATCGAGCCGGTGGGCTCATGGATCGGCAGGCCGGCGCCGATGGCGGCGGCCATGGGTTCGTCGATAAGGCCAACGCGACGGGCCGACGCGTTGAGGCAGCTATCATTGATGGCGCGACGCTCCACCGCCGTGGCGCCAGACGGCACGCAGACGATCACCTTGGGGTTCACGAAGCCCTTGCGGTTATGCACCTTGCGAATGAAGTGCTTGATCATCTCCTCAGCGACTTCAAAGTCGGCGATGACGCCGTCGCGCATGGGGCGGATCGCCTCCATATGCCCCGGCGTGCGGCCCAGCATCTGTTTGGCCTCAAGGCCTACAGCATGAACGATCTTGCGCCCGCCGACATTGCGCAGGGCGACCACCGACGGCTCGTTCAGCACGATGCCCTTTCCCTTCATGTAGATGAGGGTGTTGGCCGTGCCTAAATCAATGGCGATGTCGTTGGAGATGAGCCCGAAGAGGGAGGAGAACATGAATGGCCTTGGAAAGGGTCGTATCAGGGCGCAGGTTTGGGTTTGAGCTGGCCAGGCAGGAGTCCGGCCTATGCGAGAAGGCCGACTGCAGGCAACCCAGAGCCGTTCGTTTGCCCTGCCCAAACCGTGATTTCAAGGACTCATTTGGCTTGCAGCCAAGCCTTTACGCCGCACGCCCCGCCTATCGTGCGGCATATACCTTGTCGAGCGGGGCCGCGGCGGATATCGAGAGCGAAACGCCGACCAGAGAGACTCCTCACGACACCGCCGCAAAGGCAAGACGCGTAGAAGCGCGAGGGTGCGGCCTTGACCAGGACAGGTTTTCCTTTGGGCGATATCGCCATCGAACACAGACAGACTGTCGCGCCACAGCCGAGGGCTGATGAGGCCGTCGCGGGCGATGGCGTCTTCGCGTCCGTCGTTATCGCGGTCTTGAACGAGGCGGAGAATATAAAGGCCGTCGCCGCAGACGCGCTCGCCGCCCTGGCCGAACCGGCCGCCCTGGGCTCGGCGCTCTTCGAGCTGATCTTCGTCGATGACGGCAGCACGGACGACACGGCGACCATCGTGCGGAACATCGCCGCCGCCGACCCGCGTGTCCGGCTTGTGCGTCATGCGGAGCGGTGCGGCAAGTCGGCGGCTCTGCGCACGGGAGTCCAGGCGGCGCGCGGCGTCTGGATCGGCACCATGGACGGCGACGGCCAGAATGATCCGCGCGATGTGGCCGCCATGCTTTCGACGGCGCAGGGGGCGGGCGCGCCCTGGCCCTTGGTGGCCGGCGTACGTATTCGCCGGAACGACCCCCTGTCTCGTCTGATCGCCACAAAGATCGCCAACGGCTTTCGCCAGTCCGTTCTGAACGACCACTGCCCCGACACGGGGTGCGGCCTAAAGGTGTTCCGGCGGGAGGACTTTCTGAACCTGCCCTTGTTCGAGGGTATGCACCGCTTTCTGCCCGCCCTGTTCCAGCGCTATGGCCATCCCCTGATCTGCCAGCCCGTCCGCCATTACGCGCGGCGCAACGGCGTCTCCAAATACACCAACTGGGGCCGCGCCCTGGTCGGGATTGTCGATCTGTTGGGCGTCATCTGGCTGACCCGCCGGACCCATACGCCCAGCCGGGTCCTGGAAGATTGACCGCGGCGTTTATGCAGGCGGAGCCGCGACGAACCGGCGCGTCGGCGGGGCGACAGGGGCTGACCTGGCGGGCCATCGCGTTTCTGGCCTTCGTGACCCTGATTTATGTGCTCCCCGGCCAGGCCAGCCTGCCGCCCGTGGATCGGGACGAGTCCCGATACGCCGTCGCCTCTACCCAGATGCTGACCAGCGGCGATTTCATTGATGTAAGATTTCAGGACCGCCCCCGCTATCTGCAACCCGCCGGCATCTATTGGCTGCAGGCCCTGTCCGTCGCCGCCCTCAGTTCTCCGGCGGCGCACCAGATCTGGGCGCATCGCGTCCCCTCCGTCATTTCCGCTGTGGCAGCGGTTCTACTGACGGCCTGGATCGGCGACATGATGTTCGGGACCAAAGCGGGCCTCGCCGCCGCTCTGCTCTTGGCCATGTCGGGCCTTCTGGGGTTCGAGGCGCGGATGGCCAAGATCGACGCCACCCTGCTGGCTGTTACGCTGGCGGCCCAGGCAGCCCTGTGGCGCGCCTATCTGGGTCGGATCGCCCGCACCCGCTGGAACGCCGCCCTGTTTTGGGCCGCGCTCGGATGCGGCTTAATGTTGAAAGGGCCGATTATCCTGATCGTCAGCGGCGGGACTGTGCTGGCCCTGATCGCGACAGAGCGAAAAACGGCCTGGCTGAAGCGCCTGCACGCCGGCTGGGGCGTCCTGATCATGCTGGCTATCGCCCTGCCCTGGCTGATCGCCATCGGTGTGAAGAGCCACGGGGCCTTCTTCCAGAAGGCGGTAGGCCAGAATCTGATGGGCAAGCTGGGCCGGGGCGAGCAGCATCACGGCCAGCCGCCGGGGTATTATCTGGCCTGGTTCAATGTCACCTTCTGGCCTGGCTCGCTGGCGGCGGTATTCGCGACTCCCTGGGCTTGGCGCAATCGCAAGACGGCGGAGGTCCGGTTCCTGCTGGCTTGGATTATGCCCACCTGGCTGATCTATGAGTTGATCGCCACCAAGCTGCCCCACTACGCCCTGCCCTATTATCCTGCCCTGGCCTGCCTCGCCGCCGGCGCCGCCGTGACGCGGGACGGTTGGCGAACAGGTCCTATCGGCCACGCGCTTGGCCTCACCTATGCCGGCGTCTGGCTTTGCATCGGTCTGATCGGCGCGGCGGCGGGCGCCTATTTGAATTGGACCTACGAGGGCCGGATCGACGCCATCGCCGCAATATCCGGGGTGTCGGCGGCGGTTCTCATGATCCTGGCCCTTTGGTTCGTCTGGCGCAGAGACAGGGTCTATGGCCTTGCCGCCGCGGGGGCGGCGTCGCTGATCATTTCGGCCTGCTTATTCGGCCATTCACTTCCGGCCGTATCCACCGTCTGGCTCAGCCCGCGCATTGTCGCCCTCGTCAATCAGGTCAAGCCTTGCCCGGACAGCCTGCTGGCCTCATCTGCCTTTGCAGAGCCTAGCCTCGTCTTCCTGCGCGACCGGCCGACCGTCCTGGTCAATGTGAGCGATACGGCGGATTTTCTCTCAAAGAACCGCGCCTGCGGTCTGGCCCTGGTGGGACGGAATCAAATCCCTGCCTTCAGCCTGCGCGCCGATTATGACCATCTTGTTATTCAGCCCTTGGGCGAAGTTAAGGGCCTGAATTATTCTGCTGGACGCAACCTGGACATGATCCTGTTTAAGGCTGCGGCGGCGCCGCTGCGGTAAGCCCGGATACGGCGGGGAGCGTCGCGCCCAGGCCCTGGCGTCGAAACCATGCGCGGGCGGCTACGGCCATCAAGATCCAGGCCGCCGCGGCCAAGCCTAACGAAATCCATCGCCCAGCCCCGCCGGTCCCGCCGTTCATAGCATGGAGCATCGAGGCGCCAGCGAAAGCGGTCAGGGCGATCTTGGGCACGCTGCCTAACGCCGTACCGGCGATAAAGTCGAAAGCGCGCATGGGCGTCACGCCCGCCGCCATATTGACCACGATAAAGGGCGCGGTAGGCGCCAGCCGGACCAGCAAACTGGCCCAAAAGCCGTTGCGGCCGATCATCTCCACAAAAGCGTTGACGCCCGCCCCCGCATAATCGCGCAAAACCCGCGCTCCGACCCGCCGACCGACATAAAATCCGAGGATGGAGGACACCAGATTGCCCACCCAGCTATAGGCGAAGCCCAGCCAGGGGCCGAAGGCGACCACCGCCGCCGCTACGAGGACGAACTGGGGTACGCCGAGAAACGCCAGGGCGGTGAAAGCGATGATGCAGATGGGCAGGGCGAAGGGGCCATGGGCGCCCAGGCTGATCCACCCCTGCACCGCATTGACGCCCTTCAGGCCCAGGACGGAGGCGCCGAAGATGAAAACCAACCCGAGACCGCCGAACAGGACGAAGGAGATGGCGAGCGTGCGCCAGGCCTTGGCGTCCATGGTCGTCACATGTCGGATAAACTTTTGCACGCGGGCCTTATAGCGGCCCTGCGTTCTCTTGGAAGCGCGCTATCGCGTCGCGAGATATCCGAGACGGCGACAAAGCCACCGCCTCGAATCTTGGTCGGGTTAGAGTTTCAGTTTTCCGATGGCGTCGCGCGCGGCGTCCTTGGCCCCGCCCAGGGCGTTCTGGGCCTTACCGACGAGTTTTTCGGCTTGACCGTCCGCTTCCAACTTGGAATCGCCGATCAGATGACCGACGGCTTCCTTAACAGAACCGATCACCGTCTTAGCTGCGCCTTCGACGCGATCATGATCCGGGCCGATAGGGTGTTCGGGTGGCGCAACCTGAGGTTCGGGCGGCGGAACTTGATCGTTCATGGTGCTGGTCTCCGATATTAAACTGCACACCTAAACGGGTGAGCGGGGTCGAGAGTTCCCGCGCATGGCTTTTGCGCCGTCAAGCTTACGCGACGTCTGCCCCAGCCCCCTTCTCATCCTCGCCCTGGGCGCTATGAATGAGTCTCATGGCCAACAAGCCCGAAGCCCCCAATGAACCTTTCAAGCGCGCCCTGGCGCATGCGGCGCGCTCGCTTGCGGAAACGCCGGACCTGGAGGTGATTTTTTCGGGCGAGGCGCCGTCCCTGATCGGCAATCGCGCCACCCTGCCTCACCCGCCCCGAGACATGTCGAGCCAGGAGGCGGCGCGCATTCGGGGTCTAGCCGACCGCATGGCCCTTCGACTGTCCCACCACGACATAACCGCCCACGCCCGCTTGCGCCCGCAGGAGCCGGAAGGCGGCGCGATTTTCGAGGCGCTGGAGGGCGCGCGGATCGAGGCCATCGGCGCCAACGCCATGGGGGGCGTGAAGGCCAATCTGCGCACGGCGCTGGAAGCCGATATCGAGCGCAAGGGGCTGGCGCGGATGGAGGATCGCACCCGCATGCCCCTGTCCGACGTGCTGGGCCTGATGGTGCGCGAACGCCTGACCGGCGAAGCGCCGCCCAAGGCCGCCAAGGCCATGGTCGAAGGGATGCGGCCGGAGATCGAAGCCAAGGCCGGCAAGACCTTGGACCGCCTGGCCAAGGCCATGGACAATCAGGCCGCCTTTGGCCGCCTCGCGAGGACTCTGATCAAGGACCTGGAGGTCGGAAATCCTGAAGCTACGGAAAACCCGGACGACCAAGGCGAGGATGAACCGGAAAGCCGGGATGAGCCTGACGCCGGTGAAGACGGCGATAGCCAGGATCAGACCGGCGACGGCGAGTCCAGCCCCGGCGCCGAACAGGCCGAGTCCGACATGGAAACCGCGGGCGAGTCCCAGGCTGATCTTCAGCCCGGCGATGAGGCCGACGCGTCCGACGACGCCCCGGACAGCGAGCAATCCGCCCGGCCGGCCCGGCCGGAGATCAAGGACCCCGGTAAGCCCGAACCGCTCTACAAGATCTTCACCACCACCGCCGACGAGGTGATCGGAGCGGAAGACCTGTGTGAGCCGGAGGAGTTGGGCCGCCTGCGCGCCTATCTGGACCAACAGCTCACAGCCCTGTCCAGCGTCGTCTCGCGCCTGGCCAATCGGCTGCAACGCCGATTGATGGCCAAGCAGAACCGGTCCTGGAGCTTTGACCTGGAAGAAGGGGTGCTCGATGTCTCACGCCTCACCCGCATCATCACCGACCCAACCGCGCCTTTATCCTTCAAGCAGGAGGAGGATACGGAGTTTCGCGACACAGTCGTCTCCCTGCTGCTCGACAATTCAGGCTCGATGCGCGGTCGGCCCATCATGGTGGCGGCCGTCTGCGCTGATATTCTTGCCCGGACGCTTGAGCGGTGTGGCGTCAAAACCGAAGTCCTGGGGTTCACGACCCGCGCCTGGAAGGGCGGGCAGGCGCGCGACGAATGGGTCAAGAATGGAAAGCCCGCCCAGCCTGGTCGGCTGAATGATCTGCGCCACATCGTCTACAAGGCCGCTGACGCCCCATGGCGCCGGGCGCGCAAAAATCTGGGCCTGATGATGCGCGAGGGCCTCTTGAAGGAGAATATAGATGGGGAGGCCCTCCTCTGGGCGCACCAGCGCCTGATCGGCCGGCCCGAGGCGCGCAAGATTCTGCTCGTCATCTCCGACGGAGCGCCGGTGGATGACAGCACGCTTTCGGTCAATTCCGGGCACTATCTTGAGCGCCACCTGCGCCAGGTAATCAGCGATATCGAGACCGGCTCGCCCGTTGAGCTGATCGCCATCGGCATAGGCCACGACGTGACGCGCTATTACCGCCGCGCCGTCACCATCATTGACGTGGAGCAATTGGGCGGCGTGATTATCGAAAAATTAGCGGAGTTGTTCGACGAACCGCCCCGCACCGTGATGGCCCGTTCAACCCCCGGTCTACAGCCGCCCCCCGTGGTGCGCGCCAGCCCCGGCGGCGTGACTATGGGCGCGGGCCGGGCGCGGCGGTAGAGGCGAGTTAAGCCTCAACGGTCGAGGACATCACGCCTTCCGCCTCAAGACGTCCCGCGCCCTCCAATTGCCGCCGCTCGCTGGCGCGCATCTTTTCGCTTTCGGACTTCAACTGGCCGCATGCGGCGAGGATATCGCGACCGCGCGGGGTGCGGATGGGCGAGGCGTAGCCAGCCTTGTTCAGGATGGCGGCAAAGGCTTCGATGGTTCCCCAGTCAGAACAGGCATAGGGCGAGCCCGGCCAGGGGTTGAAGGGGATCAGGTTGATCTTGGCGGGTATGCCCGCGATCAGCCTCAACAGAGCCCGCGCCTCCGCCGGCGTATCGTTCACGCCCTTCAGCATCACATACTCGAACGTCACCCGCCGGGCATTGGACAGGCCGGGATAGGCGCGGATGCCGGCCATTAGCTCGGCCAAAGGATAGCGCTTGTTCAGCGGCACGAGCTGGTCGCGGAGCGCGTCGTTGGTGGCATGCAGCGAAATGGCCAGCATGGCCTGGGTCTTGTCGCCCAGGGCCGTCAGCTCAGGCACGACGCCGGACGTTGAGACCGTGATCCGCCGCCGGGAGATGGCGATGCCTTCATTGTCGGCGATGATGTCGATGGCGTCGGCGACATTGTCGAGATTATAGAGCGGCTCCCCCATGCCCATGAAGACGATGTTGGAGAGGCGCCGATCCTCCTTGGGCGAGGGCCATTCCCCCAGATCATCCCGCGCCACCTGGACCTGGGCCACAATCTCCGCCGCCGTCAGATTGCGCACCAGGGCCTGGGTGCCGGTATGGCAGAAGGTGCAGTTCAGCGTGCAGCCCACCTGGCTGGATACGCACAGGGCGCCGGACCGGCCCACGTCGGGAATGTATACGGTTTCCACCTCTATGCCAGGCGCCATGCGGATCAGCCATTTGCGCGTGCCGTCCCGGCTCACCTGACGCTCTACTACCTCCGGCCGGGCGACGAAGAAGTGCTCCGCCAATGAGCTGCGCATCTCCTTGGAAATATCGCTCATCCGGTCAAAATCGACCAAGCCGTAATGGTGAATCCAGCGCCAGAGCTGGTTGGCGCGCATCTTGGCCTTATCCGGCGGCGCGACGCCGGCGGCGATCACCGCCTCACGCAGCTGGCCCCGCGTCAGACCGGCAAGGTTGAGCCGCCGCGAAGCAGGCGCACGAACGCCGCCAAGGCTCAGGTCCGCTTCGACCGGCTGGGGGCGGTGGGACATATCGAGCGTCAGGCTCGCCATGGCGTTGATCTAAGGTCCAAAAAGTCAGGACGTAACAGAAACCCGGCCCTCGCGCCACGGTGGGGGAGCTTAGTCTCTCCCGCCGCGCCCGTGAGGAGAGAGACGGCGTCAGCCCTTACTTCTCCCGCAACGGCGTGTAGGCCGCGTTGGCGGGCGCAACCACCAAATCGGGCGAGCGGGAATAGCCGGAGGTTCCGCATCCCACAGTGCAGGTCTCCCAGGTCGAGTCGCAGTCATCACCGTGGTCGGGCGCCGCGGTGCACATATATCGGCTCCGGGCGCATTGGGTGCGACAGCGCGCCGTGTCGGATAGCGGCCGGATGGCGAGTTGCGTCCGGGCCGGCAGGCGCAACGGAGGGAGGGACGTCAGCGCGGCGAGGCCCGGCGCGCCTGGCGCAGGCGCTGGGACGGCCGGCGCGCCCAGCGGACCCCGCAGCTTGGGCTGGGGCGCCGTCGCCGGGGGCTGGATGATCACCGCAACGCGCGGTCTAGGCTGGTCCTGAGCCAGAATCAGCCCTGGGCCACCAACCATCATAAGCAAGATGAGCGCGGCGCGTATGCCCCAATTGAACATGCGCCGCGTCATGATTGTATTAAGCCTTGGCGTCGACGGAGGCGCCGACATCACGATCCGCCGCCGCATAGCCGCCTGCCTCAGGGGCGGGCGTCGCCGCGGCCTTGGGCGATACGGCCACCAAGGCGGGGCGTACGATTCGGCCGAACAGCTCATACCCAGCCTGCATGACCATGAGGACAGAGCCGGGGGGCACGTCATCGGCCGGCTGCTCCATCATGGCCTGATGCAGGTTCGGGTCGAACTTGTCGCCCCGAGCCGGATTGACCCGCTTCAGGCCGTTGCGTTCAAAGGCGGTCAAAAGCGCCTTCTCGGTCATCTCCACGCCCATGATCAGATTGGTCACAGCCGGGTCAGCGGCGTCCTTGGGCGCATGTTGCAGGGCGCGGGCGAGGTTGTCGGCGGCGTCCAATAGGTCGCGGGCGAATTTCTGGATGGCGTAGGAGCGCGCATCATTGGCCTCCCGCTCAGCTCGCCGCTTGATATTTTCCGCCTCAGCCGCATAGCGCATGGCCTGATCCTTAAGCGCGGCGTTTTCCGCCATCAGCTTGGCCAGCGTCGAGCCGGGATCAATTTCGCCTTCGCTGTCGTCGATGGAATCCGACAGGTCTTCAGCCATAATGCCTCCTCAAATCAAATCTCAGCCGTCGAGCAGGCGGCCTAGCGCACGCGCCGTATAGTCCACCAACGGGATCACACGGGCATAGTTCAACCTGGCCGGCCCGATCACACCGATCGCGCCGACAACTTTTTGCCGACCCGTCATATAGGGCGCCGCGATCACAGCGGAACCCGAAAGCGAGAACAAGCGCGTTTCTGCGCCGATAAAGATGCGCACGCCCTGAGCTTCGCGCACATCGTCCAACAGGCCGATCATCTGCTCCTTCTGCTCCAGATCGTCGAATAGGAGGCGCACCCGCTCCAAATCCTCCCGCGCCGAGGCGTCGGCCAAGAGATTGGCCCGGCCCCGGACGATCAAAGCCCGCTCAGCACCCGCCCCGCCCCAGGCCGCCAGGCCATCCTCCACCAGCCGGGCGGCGGTCAGGTCCAGTTCCTGGCGGGCCCGCTCCAACTCGGCCGCAATTTCCTGCTTAGTGTCGGCAAGGGTGCGGCCGCGCAGGCGGGAATTGAGGAAGTTCGACGCCTCCTGAAGGATGGAGGGCGTCAGGCCGGGCGGCGTTGACATGAGCCGATTTTCGACCGCGCCGTCGTCAAACACCATGATGGCCAAGGCCTGGGTAAGATTGAGCGCCACGAATTCCACATGCTTGACGCCAGCTTCCCGCACGGGCGTCACCACCACCCCCGCCCCGCCGGCCAGACCGGAAAGGAGCGCGCTCGCCTCGTCCAGCGCCTCCTCAAAGCTGCGGCCGCGACCGGCCAGGCGCGCCTCGATCAACTGACGCTCATCCTCGCCGATATCGCCGACCTCCATAAAGCCGTCGACGAACAGCCGCAGGCCCGCATGGGTGGGCAAACGCCCGGCGCTGGTGTGCGGCGCGGCGAGAAGGCCCAGGGCCGTCAAATCCTGCATGGTGTTGCGGATTGAGGCGGGCGACAGCGATAGGCCGCCGCGCGACACGGTGCGCGACCCCACAGGCTCCCCTGTCTCCAGATAGGTTTCCACAACACGGCGGAAGATGTCTCGCGCACGTTCGTCCAGCGCCCCGAGGCTTGCGGTGCGCTGGGACAGGAGAAGGTCGGCGATCAAGGCGCTTGCAGCAGGCATCTCAGCGATCTTCAGATCTTGGGGGCGACGCACAAGGCGTGGACGCCCGTGATTATAAAGGATAAGCGCGCGGCTCATCTACGCAAGCTGTCCCATCGACGCGTCCCCGAAAGACCCCCGCATGCCCAAGATCGAGACTGCGCCTGAGCGCCCCTCCGGCCGCGCCGCAAACGCCTTGCGCCCCGTCAGCATCGAGACAGCCGTGAATCGCTATGCCGAAGGCTCCTGCCTGATCAGCTTTGGCCATACCAAGGTGTTAGTGACCGCGACGGTGGAAGAGGGCGTGCCGGGCTTTCTTAAGGGCAAGGGGCAGGGCTGGGTGACGGCGGAATACGGCATGCTGCCCCGCGCCACGCATACGCGCGGCCGGCGGGAGGCGGCGACCGGCAAGCAGACAGGCCGGACCCAGGAAATCCAGCGCCTGATCGGTCGCTCGCTGCGGGCCGTAGTCGATCTGAGGGCGCTCGGCGAACGCCAGATCAGTCTGGACTGCGATGTGATCCAAGCCGACGGCGGCACGCGCACCGCCTCCGTCACCGGGGCCTGGATCGCGCTAAAGCTCGCTTGCGACTATCTGTTGGCCGAGGGCGTCTTGAAGCGCGATCCCATCTTGGATCAGGTGGCGGCCATTTCCTGCGGCGTGCATCAGGACCAGGCGGTGCTGGACCTAGACTATGAGGAAGACTCCCAAGCTGAGGCGGACGCCAACTTCGTCCTCACCGGCGCGGGCGCTATCGTCGAAATCCAAGCCACCGGCGAAAAGCGCGGCTTTAGCCGGGCGGAGTTCGACCAGCTCTTCGCCCTGGCGCGGGACGGAATCAGCGAGCTGTGCGCGTTGCAGAAGGCAGCGGTTAAAAGCTGACGGGGCTAACTGCACGCCTCCAACAGCCGCGCTTTGAGCCACCGCCCAGCCGGCCCGAGCGGGTGTGAGCGTCGGTAGGCGGCGTAGATGGGCAGGGCCGCCGTCGCCAAGACCGCCTCCTCCAGTCGCAGTCTGACGAGTTCGCCGGCCTGCAACATCGGCGCGACAAGGTGGACGGGCATGTTCCCCCAGCCGAAGCCCGCCTTCAAAAAATCCAGCCGTCGGGCCACATCGACGAAGCGCCAGACCTTGGGGCTGACGACGCCGAAGCTTGGGGCGTCCGGCTCCGCCTGCGGATCGGTGAGAATGAGTTGGACATGCATCTCAAGATCGGCCCGCGTCAGGGGCCCGGCTAGGGAAGCCAAAGGATGCAAGGGAGAGACCACAGTCGCCATATCTATGAAGGTCAGGGGCTCGCAGACCAGATCGAGCGCCATGGACGGCAGCAGAATGCACAGGGCGAGGTCTGCGCTTCCGTTACGCAACCGCCGAAGCGGCGCGGAGATGGGCTCGGTATGCAAGGTCAGTGACAGATCGGGAAATTCCTCCTGCAGCGCCCTGAGGGCGGAGACGAGCGGCGGGGCGGGAAACAGGCTGTCTATAGCGAGCGTCAAGGACGGCTCAAGTCCCGACGCCATGGCTTTGGCCTGGGCTTGCAACGCATCGGCCTGAATGAGCACCTGGCGCGCCTGGGCGACCAAGGTCCGCCCCGCCGGAGTCAGAGTTGGTGATTTGGTCGCGCGGTCGAACAGGATCACGCCGAGCGTCCCCTCCAGGCCTTGCACCGACTGGCTGATGGCCGACTGGACGCGGCCCAGCCGACGCCCGGCGGCCGAAAAGCTGCCGGTCTCAGCCACAGCCGTCAAAATCCGGAGTTGGTCCAGGGTGAGGGCGCCGATCATCAAATCAACCATCTATTGAAATGATGGATAAAATCAAGTTTTGGCCGATTTACGCGATGGATCATTCTCTGTCATTCCTCGGCTCAGATCTTCAGATGACTTAGGAGTACCTCGCCGTGGCCGGATTTGCTGGACCAAAAGCTCAAATCATCCTCTTGTGGGGCGTCAAAGTCCTGGTCGGACTAGCCTTCCTTGCTGCGGCGGCGGCGAAGCTGCTGGGCGCTCCCATGATGGTGCAGGAATTCGGCGTGATCGGACTTGGCCAGGGGTTTCGTATCTTCACCGGCCTGGTTGAGATCGCTGGCACGGGTCTGGTCCTGTGGCCGAAGACGAGCTTTTATGGCGGCGCGGTCCTGGTGTGCGTCTGTATCGGCGCCTTTTTCGCCCAGGTGTTGAAGCTGCACAGCGACGTCGTGCATGTCTTCGTGCTGGGCGCCCTGGCGGGCCTGATCGTCTGGCAGTCGGCGCCGAAGTCAGCGCTCGCTGCCGCCGCTTAGGCCGACGCCTCATCCTCGCCGTCCACATCGGCAGGTCCCGGCTCAAAGCGCAACAGGTCGCCGGGCTGGCACTCCAACTCCCTGCACAACGCGTCTAATGTGGAGAAGCGGATGGCGCGAGCCTTGCCGGTCTTCAGGATAGACAGGTTGGCGATAGTGACGCCGACCCGGTCGGCCAGTTCGGTCAGGGACATGCGCCGGGCCAGAAGCGCCCGGTCCAGAAGAACGCGAATGGCCATCAGATGGTCAACTCCGCCTCGCGACGTAACCGCGCGCCCTCGCGAAACACCTCAGCCAAAACAAAGACAACGAGGATAGCGAAGGCCCCTGTCAAGTTCAAGGACAGGCTGACGCTCGCCGTTTTGGCGGGGACAAGCGCGGCGGCAAGCCGGTGGATTAGAAAACCCAAGCCTTCCATGACGATCAGAGCGAACCCAACGGTGCGCAAACGATTGACGTTCTCCGGACGGAACGGGTCGCCGGCCGTCAGCGTGCCGAATACCCTGCGGAGTCGGTTCACCACCAGCAGCAGAACGCCCACATAGGCGGCGACGATCACGATAAAGAGGGCTAGGGCGGGCGGCTTGGACATCAGGTCCGTCACCGGGCCGTGGTCAACGGCCTGAAGATCGACATTGACCACCGTAGCGGCGATCGGCTGGAAAAGCAGAAGGCCGACGCCTCCGATGACGAGGGCGGCGAAGCTGATGGTCAGGCCGACATAGAAGACATCCAGCACAACCTTCAAAAAGCTCGAAACCGAACCCGGTCCTAGCGTCCGCAAGCCCACGGGCTCGACCAGGCCGGGCATGGCGGGCAGTCGAAATCGCCCCCCGCCGAGCCCGCCTGCGCCCGCGCCGCTTTTGACGGTTCGGCCTTGCGCCTCCTGCGGCTTCTTCGCCATGCTGCGTCGTCCAATTCCTTTGAGCGAGGCCTTTGCTTATCACGCCGTTTGGGCGATCAAGCTCACCGCCGCCATGGGCAGAGCGCTCAGCATGAAGGCGATCGCGGCGATTTCCGCAAGACGGCTCATGGACGCAAAGACTTGATGGGTTTTCTTGGTCATTTTCAGTCTCCTAATACGAGGGTTTTCGCAGCCCGATGCCGGACGATCGCGTCGTCCATGGCGGTAGGCAATACGAGATTATCGACAATCAATCACGTTACATATCGTTTATCGATATTAAGCTTTTGTCATAAAGATTGGCTGCGAGGAGGCATGCAATGGGTGTGAAGCTTGAGCCGGGCCAAAAGCTCGTGGCCGCCACACACAATCCAGGCAAGGCGCGGGAGATCGCCGCCCTGCTCGACCGTCGGTTTGAGATCGTCTCCGCGGGGGCGCTTGGCCTTGGCGAGCCGGAGGAGACCGAGGCCACCTTTGTCGGCAATGCCGTCCTAAAAGCGCGCGCGGCGGCCGACGCCTCGGGCCTCGCAGCCATAGCCGACGATTCCGGCCTCAGCGTCGCGGCCCTGAGCGGTCAACCCGGCGTACTCTCGGCCCGCTGGGGTGGCGCACAGCGGGACTTTTACGCCGCCATGGCGCGAGTGGAGGCCGAGCTTATGGCGACCGGATCAGCGGATCGGTCGGCCTGGTTCACCTCGGCCCTCGCCGTGGCTTGGCCGGATGGGCCGGTCGTCGCGGTGGAGGGAAGGGTGTTCGGCCGGCTCAGCTTCCCCCCCCGAGGCGAGCGCGGATTCGGCTACGATCCCATCTTCATCGCGGATGGCCACAGCCTGACCTTCGGCGAGATGGAGCCCATGGAAAAAGACGCCATCAGCCACCGCGCAAGGGCCTTTGAGAAATTGAAAGCCGCCTTGTTTTGACCTCTATGGCGGGTCTCTCGGCGCCGCTAGGCGTCTACATCCACTGGCCGTATTGCGCCCGCATCTGCCCTTATTGCGACTTCAATGTCGTGCGCCATCGGGGACGAACGCAGGAACAGGCGGCGCTGGTGCAGGCCATCGCCGCTGATTTGAAGGCCCACGCCGCCCTGACCGGCCCGCGCCGCCTCGCCTCAATCTTCTTCGGCGGGGGTACGCCCTCCCTGATGGACCCAAGGTGGGTTGAGCAACTGATCACGCTTGCAACAGAGATTTGGACGCCGGAACCGGATCTGGAGATCGGATTGGAGGCCAATCCGACCGATGCGGAAGCCACGCGGTTCAAGGACCTCGCCGAGGCCGGGATCAATCGTCTGTCCCTCGGCGTCCAGGCGCTTGACGATGCAGCGTTGAGCTTCCTGGGTCGCGACCACGACGCGGCGGCAGGACGACGGGCGGCGGCCCTGGCGGCGGCGCGCTTTCCCCGCCTATCGCTTGATCTGATCTACGCCCTGCCGGGTCAGACCCCAAAGGCGTGGCGAAAGACCTTAGATGAAGCCGCCTCGCTCGGCGCAGAGCACATCTCGCCTTATCAACTGACGATCGAGGCAGGCACGCCGTTTGACCGGGCCGTTCGCCGGAACCGCTTCACGCCCGCCGATCCCGACCGGGCAGCGGACCTTTATGAAGCGACCCAGGCGGTGCTGGAGGGGTTGGGGTTTCAGGCTTATGAGGTCTCCAATCACGCCAAGGGCGCAGCCGCCCGATCCCGCCACAATCTGATCTACTGGAGGGGCCAGGACTATGTGGGCGTAGGCCCGGGCGCCCACGGCCGCCTGCCCGGCCCCGACGCCGGAACGCGGCTGGCGACGGAGGCCGAAAAGGGCGTCGGCGCCTATATCGCTCGCGTCCTCGAAACCAACCTCGGCTGGACGCGGACGGAGGCCTATTCGCCCCAGGCCGCGGCGGAAGAGCGGGTGCTAATGGGCCTGCGCATTGACGAAGGCGTAGGTTTGGCTGAGCTTGCCGCCCTGCCCGCCCTTAATCCAAAGCCTTTTATAGACCTGGGCCTGCTGCGGCAGGTTGATCAGCGCCTAAGCGCCACAGCCAAGGGCCGGCTGGTGCTGGATCGCCTGACGCTGGAGTTATTGCGCTAAAACCGTCACTTTACCCCCCGCAACCGGCTTGGTAACGCTTGAGCGCACGCAACGAGATACCAGATCGTGGCAGGAGAGCGGCGGCGTAGGTGACGATAAGACGACGCCTTCTGGCCCCGCGGTTACTGCTCTGCGCTATCGCCAAGGATGAGACGCAATACCTCCAGGAATGGACGGATCATCATCTGGGCCTCGGCTTTAGCCGCATCGTCATCTACGACAATGAAAGCCGCATCCCGATCAGGGCGAAGGCGCTGCATCCCCGCAAGGTGACGGTTAGGCCTTGGAAAACCAAAACCGGCCGACCGCCGCAACTGAGCGCCTATACCCATTGCCTATGGCGCGACGGCTGGCGCTATGACTGGCTTATGTATCTCGACCTGGACGAGTTCATGAATCTGAAGCGCCATGACACGATGGCCGACTTTATCAAGGATTATGAAGCCTTCGACGCCGTGGCGATTAATTGGCGCATTTTCGGCTCCGCAGGCGCGCACGATAATACAGGCGCCCCGGTCAAGGCCCGATTTATCCGTGCCGCCCCGCCGGAGTTTGACGGCAACGCCCTAGTAAAGACAATCTTCAGGCCCCGTGCGGCCAAGGGCGCCGGGGTTCATGGCCCCTATCTTTGGCGCGGCGCCAAGCTCGTCAATGTCGATGGTGCGCCGCTGGACCCGGCGCTCGGCTATCACAATCGGCCCTGCAATTTCGAGATCGCCCAGATCAACCACTACTTCACCAAGTCCTATGCGGAGTTCCAACTGAAGCGCCGGCGAGGCCGGGCGGACCTGCCCGAAACCTCAGCCGACAAGTTCAGAGACGAGGAAACCTTCGCCCAATATGACCAGAACCAGGAGGAAGACGCCTCCATCCTGCGCCATGCCGCTCGGTCGGCCAGGGCCTAGGTGGCTTAAGCGATCCATGGTGCGGCCGATGAATGGAGCGAGTGCGCCAACGCCCCGTCTTCCAAAGGTCAGCCGCCGCTATAGCGCCCTGGCGTGGTCCCGAAATGCTGGGAAAAGGCCATGATGAATGCGCCGACGCTGCGATAGCCGCAATCGAGCGCCGCCGTCGTGACGCTGGCGCCTGAACTGAGAGCGGCCAGTGAATGGAGCAAGCGCGCCTTTTGCCGCCAGGCTTCAATTGTCAGTCCCGTCTCACGCGGAAACGTCCGTTGCAGGGTTCGCAAACTGGCCCCCACCTCCTGCGCTAAAGCCATCAGGTTGCGGCCATCGTCAGGCCGGGCCTGTAAACGCAGGGCCAGAGCGACGGCTCGGCGATCCTGCGGCAGAGGTAAGGCCAGGTCCTGAGGTCGGGCGCTGATCAGGAGGTCCATTAAGACGCCTGCCAGCCGATCCTGCTCGGACCGATGGGGATCGAGCATCCCAATACCGAGGATATACAGGATCATCTCCTTCAGGAGAGGCGCGACCTCCAGGGCCACCGGCGTCTCAGGCAAAGCCGGCGACCTGGACACGGCGATATAAAGGGTGCGCAAAGCGGTCTCGCCGCGCATCTCAATTTCATGCTCTACACCCGCCGGAATCCAGATCGCCTTGGTGGCGGGGATCAGCCAGGCCATGGTCGGCGTCGCGACGCGCATGACGCCGGATGTGGCGTAGATCAACTGGCCCCAAGGATGACGGTGATAGGCCAGGACAGCGCCCGACCGGAAGGTGACGGCCAGGGACCGGACGTCATAGCCGTCGCTCCCGTCGCTCACGCAAAATAGCCTTCGACATACTGCATGGCGCCGACCAGATTGCCTTCGGTGTCCTGAAAATAGGCCAGCTCGCCCACGCCCTCGATGCGATAGGGTTGCATAATGATCTTGCCGCCTTGGGCCTCAATGGCTGCAAGGGTCGCCTTCAGATCCTCTACGCCAAACGTCGCCTCATATCCCGCCATATGCACGCCCGAAACCAGCTCGCGGCGTTCCTGCAATGCGCCCAAGAGGCCCCGGCCCGCCGTATTGACCTGATAGAAGTTGGGCGGCCCCCAGGGGTTGAAGGTCCAGTCGAACACCGACTCATAAAATTGTTTTGCTCGCTGAACGTCGTCAGCATTGATGGCGAAATGACGAAGCGGCGCGGGCATGGCGATCCTCCTGTGTAAACGGAGGTCAGACTAACAGGGCGAGATGTGGCGTGCTTACGATAAGCTGCCAATTTTTGATGCTTACACGCCATATTCATGGTGCAAAGCAAGTCGAGGCTCAACGCGATCATTTTCGCAAGCTCGACGTTCAGTCCTCCTCGGCCAGCAGCACATCCAGAAAGGTCCGGCGGCGGTTCAGGAAGTTGCGGGTGATCTGATAGTGGTCGGTGTCTTCGTACTCAATCCGCTCCAACCCATGGGGCGTGGCGTGATAGATCCAGGCGTCGGGATAGCCCAACAGGATGGGCGAGTGGGTGGCGATGATGAACTGGGAGTTTTCCAAGATCAGTTGATGCATTCGCGCCAGGAAGCCGAGCTGGCGGCTGGGCGAGAGGGCGGCTTCCGGTTCGTCGAGGATGCAGAGGCCTTGGCCGCTAAACCTGTGCTCCAAAAGCGCGAAGAAGGACTCGCCGTGGGACTGTTCGTGCAAAGAACGGCCGCCATAAAAGCGCGCCGCGCCCAGATTGTCGATCTCGGTCGCCACGTTGAAATAGCTCTCAGCCCGCAGGAAGAAACCGTCCTTGGCGCGCCTGAATGACCGAACCGGCCGCACAAACCGATGCAGGTCGGAATGGCTGGCGCGGGTGCCGAAGTTGAAATTCTTAGTCCCGCCCTCGGCGTTAAAGCCCCAGGCCACGGCTAGGGCCTCGATCAGGGTCGACTTGCCCGAGCCATTCTCGCCCACCAGAAACGTGACCTTGGGATGGAAGACGAGTTCATCCAGCCTACGCACAATCGGCAGGTTGAAGGGATAGGAGCTCCCATCCCATCCATCCCGACGCTCAAACCGGGCGGAGATCCAATAATGCTGGGCGTCGACAGCGCGCATGAAGGCCGCAGTTAAGTGAAGGAGGCGATCAGGATGGCATAGACGGACGGTTGAACGCCATAGCGCAGGCGGCTTGAGGCCAGACTACAACGGCGTTCGGCCCCTCTGGCGCTAACCCCTCACCATACTGTGTATTGTCCTCTCCCCCCGCTGTGCGGGAGGAGAGAAAAATTAGCGCTGCTCTTAGTCTTCGGACGCCGCCGCCGGCTGTTCTTCCTTGCGGGCATACTGGCGCTCGGCGATGCGGGCGGACTTGCCACGACGTTCGCGCAGGTAATAAAGCTTGGCGCGCCGGACAGCGCCGCGACGCTTCACTTCGATAGATTCGATGTTAGGCGACATGGTTGGGAAGACGCGCTCCACGCCCTCGCCGAAGCTGATCTTGCGGACGGTGAAGTTCTCCAGCATGCCGCCGCCGGCGCGGGCGATGCACACGCCTTCAAAGGCCTGGATGCGTTCGCGCTCGCCTTCCTTAATGCGGACATTGACGCGCAGCGTATCGCCGGGCTGGAATTCGGGAATCTTGCGGGCGGCGAGGAGGCGCGTCGCCTCTTCCTGCTCAAGCTGTTCAATCACGTTCATGGTCTAACTCCTGGCTGTTCTAACTGGGCTTCAGCCGCCCTTTGCCTGTTGATTGGCGAGATAGGCGGCCCACAAATCCGGCCGCCGCTCCCGCGTAATGTCTTCCCGCGCCGCCCGCCGCCATTTGGCGATATCGCCATGATGGCCGGACAAAAGCACCTCGGGCACCTCGCGCCCCTCAAACATCCGCGGCCTCGTGAACTGCGGATGCTCCAAAAGCCCGTCTTCGAAACTCTCTTCCGTGAGCGAAGCCGCCTCGCCCAACACACCGGGCAGGAGCCGCACACACGCCTCGACCGTCACCATGGCCGCCGCTTCTCCGCCCGCAAGGACGGCGTCGCCGACGGACACTTCCTCAAACCCTCGGGCGTCGAGCACCCGTTGGTCCACCCCTTCGAACCGTCCGCAGAGAACGATCAGTCCAGGGCCAGAGGCCCAGGTCTTGACGCGCGCCTGGGTCAAGGGCCGACCCCGTGCGCTCATATACAAAAGCGGCCGCCCCGCACCCTCGATCTGATCGATCGCCGCTGCGATAACGTCCGCCTTCAAGACCTGCCCTGCGCCGCCCCCAAATGGGGTATCGTCAAGGAAGCCGCGCTTATCTCTCGAAAACGGACGAATGTCCACAGTCTCCAGCGACCAAAGGCCAAGCTCCCGCCAAGCTGTCCCGATCAGGCTTACGCCCAGCGGTCCGGGAAAGGCGTCGGGAAACATGGTGAGGATGGAGACATTGAAGGCCATGCGTGTGAAATGCCGCACAGTTGAGCCGGCGCCAACATGAAGCATGATGTTGAAGTCGATTGAGCGTTGATCGGCCCGCGTCGCCGGTTCATTTTACGAACCATGTCCGTTCATGTGCCCGTGCTCGCCGCCGCCTCTTCAGACCTGTCGGCGCCGCCGTCGTGGAACTTGGAGGATCTTTACGCCGGTCCCGACGATCCTGCCGTAGATCGCGATCTGGAGGCCGCACGCCAGGCGGTGGGCGAGCTTTCGCGGCTCAAAGGCGCCTTCGTCGCCGCCCGCGGCCGGCCCGAAAGGCTGGGCCTTCTGATGGCGCAGGGCATCGGGCTCTATGAGCGCGCCAGCGATCTCCTGCTCAAACCTGCGGCCTACGCCAGCCTGGCCGCCTCCATCAGCCGCGACGATGCGGCGCTGGCCAAGTTCGAAAGCGACATCCGCGCCCGCACCGCCGCCATCGGCGCGGAAACGGTCTTTCTTACTCTGGAAATCAACCAACTTGAGGACTGGGAAATCGAAAGCGGCTTTCGCGCCAATGCGGACGCCGCTGGCTGGCGCCCCTGGGTGCGCCGGATGCGACTGATGCGGGACCATGAACTGACGCCGGACCTGGAGCGGCTGTTGGTGGATCGCGGGCCTGCCGTGGCCAACTGGTCGCGCCTTTACGACGAAACCCTCGCCCGCCTCACCGTTAGTCTGGGCGATGAAAGCCTGTCCCTCGCAGAGGCTTTGAACCGTCTTTCCGATCCCGACCGTGTGCGGCGCAAGACCAGCGCCGAAGGGTTGGCGAAGGCCCTGGAGGCGGCGACGCCGGTGCTGAGCCTATGTCTCAACACGTTGGCTTTTGAAAAGCAGGTGGAAGACCGCTGGCGCAAGTATGGCTCCCCAGCCCTGCCCCGCCATCTGGCCAATGAGGTCGACGCCGACGCCGTCGATGCGCTGGAGGCTGCGGTGGTCGAGGCCTACCCCAAGGTTTCCCATCGCTACTACGCCTTGAAGGCCAGGGCCATGGGGGTGAAGACGCTAGACTATTGGGATCGCAACGCTCCCCTGACCCAGACGCCGCCCCAACGTTACAGTTGGGCGGAGGCTAAGGCGATGGTGCTGAGCGCCTTCACCGCTCTGTCCCCCGCCTTCGCCGACAAGGCCGAACGCTTTTTTGAGCGGCCGTGGATCGACGCGGCGCCGCGTCCCGGCAAGGCGTCCGGCGCCTACGCTCACCCGGTCTGCTCCGCCGCGCACCCCTTTGTCTTCCTGAACTTTATGGGGGAGCGGCGCGATGTGCTGACCCTGGCCCATGAGTTGGGCCATGCGGTGCACCAGACTATGGCCTCGCCATTGGGCACCCTCCTGTCCGACACGCCGCTGACCCTGGCCGAGACCGCCTCCATTTTTGGGGAGGGCCTCGTGTTCGAAAAGCTGCTGGCCGAAGCCTCGCCCGAAGCCCGCCCGGCTCTTTTGGCCGGCCGGATCGAGGATGGGCTGAACACGGTCTTCCGCCAGATCGCCTTCCACAGGTTCGAGACCCGGTTTCACGCCCTGCGCCAGGCCGGCGAGGTGACGCCGACACGACTCGGCGCGCTATGGCTCGACGTCATGGGCGAAAGCCTGGGGCCGGCTGTGCGGTTGAATGCGGGCTATGAGCATTACTGGGCCTATGTCGGGCATTTCGTACATTCGCCCTTCTACGTCTACGCCTACGCCTTCGGCGACCTGCTCGTCTCCGCCCTGATGGAGCGGCGTCGCCAGAACCCGGAGGCCTTCGCCCCGCTTTATGAAGACCTGTTGAGCGCCGGGGGCGCCAAAACCTATGTCGAGGCGCTCCAGCCCTTCGGCATGAACCCCCGGCAAAAGAGCTTCTGGGCCGAAGGCTGCGCCCGCCTCGAACACCTTGTGGACGAGTTCGAGGCGCTGGACTTGAAACCGCCCACGACCGGTCGCGTTGGGGCGAAGGCGACCAGAGGCAAGGGAAAAGCGTTAGATTAGAGGCCAAAGCCGTAAGAGCCTGAAAGCCGCGACTTCGGTTCGGCGCCATCTTGACATAAAAGCCTTCTAACGGGGCGTGGCGGCTCCAAAGGCGGCCTGCCATGGGGCTTCTGACAGGTCGGCTTTAAAGGGATTTTGGACATTGAGGCTGAACCGTCGCATCATGTGGGGCAGCGTGTGGGGTTTGACCCTGCTGGTCCTCCTGCTGATCCGAGGGCCTTGCGCCTTGGCCGACCCGACGCCGTTCGACCTGGTCGGCCCCCAGCTCACCGTCGCCGTGACACGCGCCGGGAAAAGCTTGCCGATTTCGCAGACGCCAAATCTGGCTCAAGGCGACCAGCTCTTCATAAAAGCCGACCTCCCGCCCTCGCAATCCGTCCACTACCTCCTGGTCGCCGCCTTCCTGCGCGGCGCTACCAACCCGCCCCCGGACAACTGGTTTTATCGCGCCGAAACCTGGAACCATAAGGGACGCGACGGGCTGAAGATCGTGGCGCCTGTGGGCGCCCAACAGGTTTTGGTCTTTCTGGCGCCAGAATCCGGCGGCGGGTTCAAGGCTATTATTGACGCTGTCCGCCGCCGTCCCGGCGCCTTTGTGCGCGCCTCGCAAGACCTGAACCAGGCCTCCCTGGACCGGTCGCGGCTGGACGCCTTCCTGGCCGCGATCCATAGAAGCAATCTGGTCGATCAGGACCATTTGCAGCAGATGTCACCGCTTCTGGCGCGCAGTCTGGCCATTAAGCTCAACGCCGATTGCCTAAAGAAGATTCCAGAACTGCAAGCCGCATGTCTGACCGAGGGCGATGGAGCGCTTGTGCTGACCGACGGACAGAGCGCTTCGATGGTGCAGCAGTTGACCTCTGGCCAGTCGGCCGATTTAATCGCTCAACTCAGCAATACGCCAAAGGCCGGCGCAGGCTATTACAGCCCCTATGTCGGTGCGGTGATGGACATCGCCCGCATCGTCGATTCCTTCCAGACGGCCCAGTATCAATACCTTCCCGCTCTGGTCACCACCCACGGCGACCAGCTCTCGATGGTGTTGAACACGCCGCCCTCGTTCAAGAGCCCCATGTCGGTGCTGATGACCTCCCTGCCGCCGATCGAGCCGCCGCAGACGCCGCCGCTGCGCGCCGTCGATCCCAAACAGGCCTACTGCGCCGAAAAGCCCGGTCTGGTCCTTCCCGTGGAAGGCGCGCCCCTGGCGTTTTCGACCGGCTACGCCCACGATGTGAAACTGCATCTGACGGAGCGCGATGGTCAAGCCATCGATCTTCCCGCCCAAGCGGATGCGGAGAAAGGCGGCTTTACGGTCAATACCGCCGGGCTCGACCCCGCTATCTTGGGCGAGAGCGTCGAGGCGGCGATCACCGGCTATTGGGGCTTTGAGCCGTTTGAGGGGCCGCGCTTTCGGCTTCAGATCGCCGGTCCGACCCGCTGGACCCTGGCGCCGGATGAGCAACAGTCCCTTATTGTTGGGAGGGACGACGTGGCCCACCTCGCCTCGCCCCGCGCCATGTGTGTGGAGAGCATTCAACTGCGCCTGCCGTCGGGCGAGACGCAGAAGGTGGAGTGGAAGGCCGCGCAGCCGGACGAACTCACCCTTACCTTGCCGCTGAAAGACGCCCAGGCCGGCGCGGCGACGCTCCTGATCAAACAATTCGGCGTGAAAACCGCCGACGAGATCCCGCTGCAGACCTTCACCCACGCCCGACGCATAGACGGCTTCACCTATCACGTCGGCGATCCGACCGGCGTCTTGAAGGGCGCGCGCCTGGACGATGTGACGAGCCTGACCCTGCGCGGGGTCGTGTTCAAACCGGCGGGTCTGAAGACCGTCAATGGGGATGACGACCTGTCCCTCAGCGCGACGGATGCGGAAAGCCTGGCTAAACTGAAGGCGGGGGATACGGGAACGGCGATCATCGCCTTCTCCGACGGCCGCACCAAATCGCTCCGTGTTACGATTGACCCCATCCGACCGAGCATCACCCTGATCAGCAAGAGTCTGCAACCCGGTCCCGTGCAGGGGGGGCCGAATCTGATCCAACTGACCGACAGCGCCGAGGTCGAGCGCGGCGCCGTCCTGGCGTTTTCCATCCGCGCGGAAAGGCCGCCGACGTTTTCCGCCAACATCCGGATTGAGGTGGCGGGCGCGACGGACGCCGTGCTGACCACCCTGACCTTGACGCATGGCTTAGTGCTGGAAGACCCCGGCGTGGCCGTGGCCACCTTGAACACGGGCGAGGCCTTCAGCCCCTCCACGTCCGGCCCCCTGCGGTTTCGCCTTGTCGATGAGAACGGCGCGAGCGACTGGCAGCCCCTCGCCATGCTGGTGCGCCTGCCTCAACTGCGCGACCTGAAATGTCCCCCAAGCCGCAGCGCGCCGTGTCAACTCTCCGGCGCCAACCTCTTCCTTATCGACGCCATTTCCGCCGACCGCAGCTTTGGGCATCCCATTGAAATTCCTGAAGGCTTCACAGGCTTCACGGTGCAGACGCCCCATGCCGCAGGGCGGCGGCTGTTCATCAAACTGCATGATGCGCCCACCGTCATCAATCAAGTGACCTTCCCGGCGGAGGACGCCAAGCCGGCGGCGGAAAAGGCCAGGGCGACCTCCTGACGCCGAGAACGTGACCGCCCGCTCCACGCGCCCTGAAAATGGACTTGCCCATCATAAAATATATCGTAAGATATGTCTTGTGATGCAATATTGCTCATATACGGAAAATTTTTACATGCATAGTCATGAACACAGACATCATCGCGGCGGGGGCTTTTGGGCCATGCGCCATGGCGGGCGGGGTCATGGCCCCGGCGGCGGACCAGGCAGCGAAGGTCGGGGCTTCGGCCGGGGCGGGCGCGGCTTTGGCGATCCAAACATGCCGCGCGGCCGAAAGCTCTCCTCAGCCGAGCTTCAACTGGCCAGCCTCTCGCTCCTGGCCGAAAAACCCCGCCACGGCTATGAGCTGATCAAGGCGTTTGAGGACCTGTCGAACGGGTTCTACAGCCCCAGCCCCGGCATGATCTATCCCACCCTCACCTATCTGGAAGAGGTCGGCTTCGCCACGGTCACGCTCGACGGGACGCGCAAACTCTACGCCATAGCCGAGGCCGGCCAGACCCATCTGGACCAGAACCGCGCCCAGGCCGACGCCCTCCTGGCCAGCCTGGAAAAGATCGGCCAGCGCATGGACGAGGTGCGCCGCGCCTTCGCCGGCGAAGCCTCGGGCGACGACGCCGAAAGCCTAGGCGGCGAGCCCGGCCTGCGCGAAGCCTTCCACAAGGCCCGCCATCGCCTGCGCCAAGCCATAGGCGAACGCCGAGGCTGCCCCCCCGACCAGGCCCGCCAGATCATCGCGGTGTTGAACAGGGCGGCGGAGGAGATCGAGGGGCTTTAGGGGATAGACGCTCGACCGCGCCCTTGCGGTCTCCGGCGTGGGCGACCATCGCAGCTTGATTGACGCCCGCTTCCGGGCTCGAACTCAAACAGCAAGATTGGCTCGCAGCTGACGTTGGGAGGGTCCGATTCCTGGCAGGTCGTCTTCGATCCCTGATGGT
>Ga0116226_10000738_pt1 | contig 28032 bp, 15 predicted proteins | sample S1TSphfallax_FD_89692 | JGI IMG/M metagenome (GOLD analysis project Ga0116226, IMG submission 89692) | Host-associated microbial communities from peat moss isolated from Minnesota, USA - S1T2_Fa - Sphagnum fallax MG | ecosystem: Host-associated > Plants > Peat moss > Unclassified | place: USA... | reverse complement strand
TCTTTCCCGACTCGCGGCTCACGCTCGCGTTTCCGATCGCGATCGTGCTCGCGTTCTTCTTGCGTTGGGTGTTCGGGCGCACGGTGTTCGGCTACGAACTGCGTGCCGCGGGCGATGCGCCCGAAGCGGCGCGGCGCGCGGGCGTGAACCTTGCGCGCACGGCACTCGTCGCGATGGCGGGATCGGGTGCGATCGCCGGACTCGGCGGCGCGACGATCGTGATGGGGATGCTGCATCGCTTCAATACCGGACTCTCGCCTGGCTACGGTTTCATCGGCATCGCGGTCGCACTGGTCGGCAACCTCGATCCGCTCGGGATCTGCATCGCGTCGTTCGCCTTCGGCATCCTCCAGAGCGGTGCGATCGCGATGCAGGCGATGGCGAACGTTCCGCGCGACGTCATCTCGATCGTCGAGGGACTCGTGATCGTCGCTCTCGCCGGCCGGCGCGTCGTCGCGGCGCGGAGAAACGCATGATCGCCGCCGCGCTTGCGATCGTGGCCTTGATGCTCGTCAAAGCGACGCCGCTGATCTATGCGGCGCTCGGGGGTGTGCTCAGCGAGCGTTCGGGCGTCGTCAACATCGGGCTCGAAGGCGGCCTCGTCGCGGGCGCGTTCACCTCGGTTGTCGTCGCGGGCGCAACCGGAAATCCGGTGCTCGGCGCCTGCGCCGGCGTGCTCGCGGGCGCGCTGCTCGCTTCGATCCTCGCCGTTGCGGCAACCCGCTTCGGCGTCGATCAGATCGTCGCCGGAACGGGCTTGAATTTCGTCGCGATCGGCGGCGCCGCGTACGGCCTCGTCGTCATCTTCCATCAGCCCGGCGCCTCGCGCGAGGTGACGAACCTCGGCCCGACCGGCAGTTGGGTGCTCGTCGCGCTCGCGTTCGTGCTCGCGGGACTCGAATGGCTGTTCCTGTATCGGACGCCGTGGGGGCTGCGCGTGCGCGCGTGCGGCGAGAACCCGCGCGCCGCGGAGACCGCGGGGGTCAACGCGCTTGCGACGCGCTTCTGGGCCGTCGTCACGGGCGGCGCGATCGCTGCGCTCGGCGGCGTGTATCTCTCGCTCGGCGAACTCGATCTGTACTCCGACGGCATGACGGCCGGGCGCGGCTACATCGCGCTCGCCGCGGTGATCTTCGGGCGCTGGAACCCGATCGGTGCGACGGGCGCGGCTCTCTTCTTCGGGTTCTTCGCTGCACTGCAATACACGTTGCAACGCTCGGGTGTGCCGAGCGAACTCATGCAAGCATTGCCGTATCTCGCCGCGCTCGTCGCGCTCGGCGGATTTGCCGGCCGCGTGCGAGCCCCCGCCGCTGACGGTGTTCCGTACGTGCGCTGACGGCACGCGACTTACCGAATGTCGAACGCGAACGCATTGACGGATCGCGTTCGAGCGGCGATGATGTCCGCAATGCGTCCGCTGCGATCTCTCGTGGCCCTCGCCGTTCTGTGTGCGATTGCATGCGGAACGCCCCTTCCCGCGCGAGCGGCGGCCGGTCCGCTGGTCGACCTGGGGCGCAACCTCTCGGCGATTTCATCGCGCGCGCCGGGCGATGTCGGCATCGTGGTCGAGGATGTCGAAACGGGCTACTCAGCCGGCGTCAACCGCGGCGCAAACATGCCCGCCGCGTCGACGATCAAGATCCCGGTGATGGTCGAAGTCTTCCGGCAGATGTCGCGCGGGGCGTTCGATCTCAACCGCATGCTCGCGCTCCAGCCGGGCGACCGCGACTGGGGCTGGGGCGATCTCGCGAGCGCGCCGTCCGGCTCGCGCTACAGCGTGGCGAAATTGTTGACGCTGATGATCACCGAGAGCGACAACACCGCGACCAACATGCTGATCCGGCTCGTCGGGCGCGCGCACATCAACGCCACCATGCGCTCGCTCGGGCTACGGCAAACCGTCGTCGGCGATTACATCCGCTCCGACGGCGACATCCGCTCGTTGCGCTCGAGCCCGCAAGACATGACGACGCTGCTGCTCGACATGGTGCACGACTCGCTGGTCAACGCGTGGTCGTCGCGCGAGATGATTTCGATCCTCGCGGGCCAGCACCACAACGGCCTCTTGCCCGAACCGCTGCCGCCGGGGATGACGATCGCGCACAAGACCGGCACGCTGCACGATACGCTCAACGATGTCGGCATCGTGTATCTCGGCAACGCACCCTACATCATCTCGGTGATGACGACGCATCTGCCCTCGCTCGACGCCGGCCGCCGGTTCATCCGCGGCGTATCGCGCCTCGCCTACGATGCACTCACGCGCTTCTCGGCCTGGCGCGCGGCGTCGGAGCCGCTGATCCCCGCCGCCGAAGCGGCGCCGGCCGTCGCGCCGGACGTGCAGATGTGGGAGAGCGGCGCACCTGATTCAAGCGCTGCTCCGCCCGACGCGCAGCCGCAGCCAACGCCCGAACCGAACTAAGTCACGTTGCCCTGCTCTGGAGTCTTGTCGGTTCATCCTTAGGGGCTACGCTGATCATCCCGACTCACGGTTAGCGGTGGCCTGACACCTGGGGCGACGCCAAAGCTGGTCGAAGAATGAGCGTAACACTCGGTTCCGTAATGGTCGAGTCTTCTCGCGGTCATATTGCGCGTGACTCCTCAAATCGTTTCATCAGCGAAAGGTTCGATGTCGTCTTCATGGATGTCAACTGAGCTGCCATCGTCGAATTCGACAGTGTACACCGTTCCTGAGGCAAATCGGTCAAAGTACTGGCCACGCCTGGAATCACCAGAATAAATACCGACAATATTTGCCAACGTTCCTGGGCGGAAGGGAGCGCTGGCGTCATCGCTTATTCGGATTCGTTCGTCCCATTTGAATCTGGGCATCCTATTGGCCACTATTAATGGGCAGGTGGGGATTATCGCCCGGCTTTGAAACATCACGGCGATGTCCATGAGGTTGCTGAGCTTTAGGGTCTGGCTGCTTGCTGTGGCCGCCGCGATCCATACGGATTCCATTGGGCTTGCCATTGGCTCCCTGAACTTGCTGGTAGTCACCGTTCGGTGACGAGTTAATCGACTCACCCTGTTGTACGGGTATTGCATTTCCATGCGAGTCGACTGCCGTGACCGGGCGGTCAACTGGCCCAGAATAAGGATTGCCATTACTGGGTGCCGCACCGGGCGCGGGCTGTGGCGCCCCTCCGGATCCCTTCCCATCATTGTGCCGTTCAGCGATCGCTGCACCAACAACGGCCCCTGCAAGAGCTGCGAACGTACCAGTTATCGCACGTACGGCAGCGACGGTGAATATTGTTTCACCAATGCACAAGTCCTCAGCACAATAGCCACTCGGATCTTCATACATGTACGGATTGTTGTTGTTGTACATGTACGGCCGCTGCGAGGCTGGATCTTGTACGTCGCCTTGATAGGCGTCCGGCGCGGTCCATTGGCCGACGCTTGGGTCGTAGGCGCGGGCGCCCTGGATGTTATTCCATCCGTCCCAAATTCCGTCCGAGCGCTGGAATGGGCTCATTATGGTATACGAACCGGCAGCCTGCGGTTGCCCCTGCGGATAGTACAAATCCTCGGAGTTTCCGCAGTGATTTGTCAGGAACGCATCGCCGGGGAGCCACGGGCCAGCGGCGGTACCGGTCGTCACTGACACAAGTGCCTCTGATGGGTCCCGCAATTGATAGGTTATCGGCGCGTAGCCGTAAGAATTTGCACCCGTGTAAACAGCGTCATGATCGACCAGCACGGAATAATTGCCCGTCGTCGTGGTAATCAGATCGTCGCCGTCCCAGAGATAGTCTCCCGTATTGCTATCCCAAAACAGTTTCCCATCGGGCCCATACGTGTATTCCGGTTGCACGGCTGCGGCAGGACCGCCGTTTGCGACGATCTGCGTCGCCCCTGATTGGTCCGGTATGGGATTCGGCAAGGCACAATTTCGGGTGAAGTCCGCTGCGAGTCCGCCCGCCGCCGAGCCTGAAAACTGAGGCGATTCCGCGACGAGGTGATTCTCCGCGTCATACGATTTTGCCCGAGCAAAACTTCCAATCTCTTGGCACGTGAACGTTCTCGTCGTTCCAGATTTGATGACGATTTGGCTGCACGTGGTCGAGAAGTTCCAAGCGTCCGACCGCAACACTTGGCGGCCAGCAGCATCGTAAGAGAACACGTCCGTATGGGTCTGAATCACACCCGGTACTCCGGTGCTTATCGACTTCATTCCAGTTAGCGCGGCACCCGAGCGAATGTCACATGCCATCGTACCGGCAGTACTTACAACGGGAGGGCAACCGTAAAGTCCGGACGATGGTCCCGTTGTCCCCGGCCGTGATGTAAACGGGCTAAAGCCCTGGCCGGCAACTTGACCACGGGCATCGAAAGCGAACTGCGCGCCTCCGGGGCCCCAGGCACTATAGCCGAGAACATCGCCCTCAGGGTCATACGAAATGTTGGAGTAGGCACCGCTCGGTATCGAGATTTGGCTGAGTCTGCCATACGCGTCGTAAGACCACTGCTCGCTCGTGTACGTGAGACTCCCAAGGCTTGCCCGGCGCCCAGCGTTCGTGTATGTCCAGGCGACAACGCCTGGAACTCCGTTTAATTGCAAGGCTTGAAAGTCTTTTGCGCCGTCTGGCCGATACGCGTACTTAAAGAGATTGGCCTGATTGAGCATTGCCCCGCTCGCGGACAATGTTGCGCGAGTACCATCACCATAGTAGGTATGTGAGAGGCTCGTTTGGCCAAGCGCAGCGATCGTTTGCGCGTGCGTGAGCACCCGCCCATCGAGATCGTAGGTGTCGCTTACCGCTCCAACCGACGAAGAGACGAGCGTACGGTGACGATCCGGATCGAAGGTGTAGGCGCGATTGGGTGTTGTTCCGTCGCTGAAGGAGATCGCGGGCGTATTCCCGACCGCATCATAGCTATAGCTGGTGACGGTTCCCAGCGCATCCGTCTTTGTCCCGAGGAGGCCGAGATGAGCAGCATCAGTGTCAAAGGCAAATGTCTGCGCGGTTGGTGCGGCGGTTACGGAAGAGCCCGGCACATACGAGTATTTGACCGTCTCGCGGTCCAACGCATCGTAGGCGCTACCTTTGCTATCGACCCAGCCAGCAAAAGTAAGGCCCGGCGAGGCGGCTCCATAGACTTGGGTATCGAACAGATTTCCATGAGCGTAGAACGGAGTCTGATTTGCTATGCTCACCGTTGAGCCGGCCGTAAGATCGTACTTGTACCGGTACATTTCTGCGGCGATGGGCTCGACGACTTCAACAAGCCGGTCCGCACCGTCGTAGTACTTTGCCGTCACGCCCGCAACGCCACCGAAGTGGTGCGTTTCGGTCGCGAGATCAGCGTCGGCGTCGTACGTGTACGAGACTGAGTTTGACCCGCAAACAACCCCGCCATCAAGGGCGAACTGCGCGGCTGTTTGCACCGCGCGCTTCGAATCATCGGGATAGTAACACGTTCGTGTCGTTACGCCGTCGGGATCGGTCGCGGATGTTAGTCGATTGAGCCCGTCGTACGTAAGCGACCAGGCTCCGTTTCCCTTATTGTATGACGTGAGGTTGCCGTAGACATCGTAGGCAAAGGTCTGCGTCGGCGTGCGTACAGATCCGTCGGCTTGGGAAATCGCCGCGCCCGTAACGCTCGTTGGCAGCCCGGCATCGACTCCGGCCTGCGACGACGTCGCGTATCCAATCGTCGTTTGGTATCCGTATGCGTCCGCATGAGACGAAAGGTAACCGTATGGCTCCGCGGGGTCACTGTACGTGTACGTATAGGTGTCCGTAGCCGAACCGGCCGGGCACATTGCATCAGAGGGCGTTACGCTTCCAGCGACACGACCATTGGTCGCATTATTATTGGCGTCGCAAAAGGCGGTGACGTTATTATACGGATCGTAGGAGTACAGTGATAGAGGGCGCAGGGTGCCCATTGACGTCGCTACCGAGGGCAAGGCCTCGGCGACCGTGTTTCCGTTGGCATCGTACGTGTAGTCGGTTTCATAACTGCGCGCGTCCACAGTTGCCGTAAGGTCGTTCTGCGCGTTCCAAGCCTCGCTGGTCTGAAGCCATTGGGTCCCGCTCCACTCGAACCGGGTGGTTGGGCGTCCACTGCCGTCGACATACTGCACGATCTGGTGACCGTCGGAATCCGAGTAAGACGTGTTGTTTACAGCGGCGGTGACCGACTCGAAGTTATACTGAAAGGCGCCCGTTGAGATTCCAGGCTGCAAATACGTTGCCGTCCCATCATTCGGTTCTGGGTTCATAACCCCGACCCACTGAATGCCGCTGACTTGGGAACTCCCCGTGCTCGCAAATTGAAAGGCGACGTACCCGCCGTCGCTCCCAGCGGGACTCACCCACCAGCGCGGGCCGGCGACGTACATGAAGCTCTTGTAGCCGCCATAGCCGATGAGCGCCGGCTGGCCGCTGTTGTTTGGCGCGGGCACCGTGACCTCGGAGAGGTTGCCGCTGCCGTCGTATTGGTACGTTAGGACAGCACCGTCCGGCCGAATGACTTGCGAGAGGAGATCCTGACCGGCAACGCTCGCAAAGTTGAGCGCTACCCGCATAGAACCGTCCTCGGTCTCAACGACGATCTGTGAGAGATTCGCGCTCGATGAGGCATCCGTCGTCCACGAATAATTGAACAGCAGATAGTTGTGCTGATTGCGGCCGAAAATTGCGTATGGTCTGCCGCTATAGGCCGCGCTCGTTCCGCCGTAGTACGGCGAGTAGAACACGTAGCACGTTCCGTCTTTCTTGTACCACTTGAACGAGCCGCCATCGGGATTCGCGATCAGCTGTGTGCCCTGCATTCCAGGCGGCGGCACGAGTTGGCCGGCTGAATTGAAGCAGTAGTCGTACCGAGCTCCGTCGAGGTCGTAGACCGAGAACCCGTAGAACCCAGCCCAGGAGTAACCGTTGCTCGGGCAATTGTTCGTCGACATGTGCACATCGAACGTGTTCGTCCAGCCGTTTCCGTATTGGCCGATCTCCGTCGATCCGTCATCGCTCGCGTAGTCATGTCCACTATAGGAGTTGTACGTCCGGCGAAACGCCAAATCGATGCCCCGGTAGGGAACGTCGAAATCGTCATGCTGCACGATCAAGTTCTGCGAATAGGAATTGATCATCCAACGCCCAGCACCCGGAATCGTCCCGGTCTCGTAAGACCACCACGGGTTAACGCCAGTGACGTTAAGCGAGGAGATGTTGACCGACGCTGCCTGCCGTATTGTACCAAGCGTGCGGGAGCGTGAGGTGCCAGCCGCACCCCGGGGCCGACTCCCATCTGGATGATTTGCGAAAAAGCGCTCCACGGCTATTCCAGAACTACTCTTCGCGTCCGGGCGACTAAGTGACGACGCCGCAATCGGTGGCCCGGGCAATCTGTGGCCGTACCTTGCGATCTTTGCCGAAACGGGAGGCTTGAGAAAACGCGACTGCGCCAGGGCCGGAAACGTGGGTCGCGGCAACGGGTGTTGATGAAGACGCAAGAACTGTCGCGCGTCATCAGGTAAGCGCTCCGAACTGGGGAGCGACGCCGCTGACAGCGTGGAGGCGGCCGCCGGCGCGATGATCGACTGTTGATCCCGACCAGCGATAACTTGAAGCGCGCCAATCGGCGACGTCTCGACAACAAAGGCAATGGACAAGAAAGTCGCGACAAACGTGCGACCAAGACGCGCGAGGGACACCGAACCTCCACACAACCGCTTAGCGGGGAACAATTAACCACAAGGCGTACAGGCAAGGGCACGGTACACCCGTCGAGAGACTAGCGTACGGTAGCTCTCCTGTCAAGCGGGCGAAACCTTCTTCGATGATCCATTTCTGGCGACGTTTCGTGCGCACGCTCTGCGTGCACGCCTTCACTTTAGGAGTCGCACTTCTCACACTCACGGCAGTAACATCTACGCCGTCGCATGTGTCCATTGAGGCCTCGGATGAGCCGGTGCAATCGGTCTTACTCCGCTTAGCGCACATCGCACACGCGAGCATCGTCGTTGAGCCCGGCGTCTCAGGGTTTACGACCATCTCGCTACAGGGCGTCACCCTCGCATACGCCCTCGATGCGATCCTTCGGCCGCTGGGAGACACCTATCTCGTGCATGGCGGGGTCTACCAAATCAAGCCGCTCCCCGGTGATGCCCGCGTTCAATCCAACGCCGAAACTGTCCAACCGGCGGTCTTGTCACTCTCCGTTATCCCGGCTTCACGCGCTGCTGCGCAATTGCACGCGCTTTTTCCGCAAGATTCGATCCGCACCGACGCGCACGCAAACGCCGTCGTCGTCATTGCATCCGCGGCGGATCTCCAGTCGATGCGCGCCGTTATCCAAGGCCTCGACGTCCGCGATCCGCTGGCCGCGATCACCGAGGCGATCGCCGTAAAGGCACTTCGTGTTCCCGACGCTCTGGCGCGGTTACAAGCAACCTTTCCGCGTGCGAAGTTCGTGGCGGCGAGTCCGGGACGAATCTTCGTCACGGCAACGGCTCAGGATCTCACGCAAATCAAGAACGCCTTGAACGCTCTCGATATGCCGGATGCAGCGCCGCCCCCCATCTCTACGGATAGCGAAGCGGTCCGGGTGACGCAGCGCGCACCCCGCGATGTCGCACGAACCGTGGAGGGCCAAGTTCCAGGCGTGCGGGCAGCCGTCTCGGGAAGCACCGTCGTGCTGAGCGGGCCATCGGATCTCGTCCAGCGGGCCAAGACCCTCATTGGCCAAGTCGATGTACCGCTCTTCGACGCTCGATATACGCAAGTCTATCGCTTGCGCACGATCGATGCAGCGTCAGTCGCCGGTCTTTTACGTCGCAGCTTCACGGGCATCGATGTGACGACGGATACGTCCACCAACGCGATCGCCGTCGTCGGCACGGCGGCGCAGCACCAACGTATCGCGGATGCGCTGAGTCAACTCGATCCGGCTCCGGGCAGCAACGCCGGCCTACCGGGGACGGCCTCCTTCGCCGGCGCGTCGACCGAGGTCGTGACGCTAAAATCGTATGTGCCGGGTCAATCTCAGGGTGGCACCGACGCGGTTCAAACCATCACCCAAGCGCTACAGGCAATCGCACCAGACGTCAAAGTGATCACCCTCTCGACTCCCGGTCAGATCGCCTTGGTCGGTTCGGTTTCGAGCCTGCGCGTGGCACGCGACTTCATTGATAAGATCGATATCGTTCCTCCGCTTGTCATCCTGGATACTGAAGTGCTTGAGATCGACGATAGCGTCACCAAGGATCTCGGCCTCGAGCTCGGGACCACCTCGATCAGCACGACCTACACGGAGACGACGCCGCCGCCAAACTCGGCCGGCGTTTCGCCGAAGCTCGGTAAACTCCAGAGCCTCACACGCACGCCAATTTCATTTCAAGCGACGCTGAACTTGGCGCTTCAAAACGGAAAAGGGCGAGTCCTCGCCGATCCCCGTATTACAACTCTCTCCGGCCGCACCGCATCGATCCGCGCGGGCGATACGATCTCGATCCTAACGACAACATCCGGTAACGCCGGCACGATCGCGACGACGCAGATTCAAAGTTTCCAAACCGGCGTGACCCTCGACATCACGCCCTCCGTAACGCCGGACGGCGGCGTCACGGTCGCGCTCCACCCTGTCGTCAACAGCCTCGCGGGAACGAACAACGGTGTGCCCGAGATCAGCACACGCGACACGCAGACGACCGTGCACCTCCAAGACAACCAGACCCTCGTCATCGGCGGCCTCATCCAGGAGAACGACACCCGCACGACGACCAAGGTGCCCGGCCTCGGTGACATCCCGCTTCTCGGCAAACTCTTCACCAGCAACAGCATCGACAACACTCGTAACGAGTTGGTCATCGTCGTGACCCCACATATCGTACGCGGTCCCGGCGACACCGTGAGTCCTGGGCCAACTTATCACGCAGCACCATCGCCCGAACCGTTCCCAACCCTGCCGCCGGGTACTACGCTGCCCCCGCCTTCCGCAAATGCCCGGGTCGCGTCGGCCCAAGCGCAACCGGTCTCAATGGCGACACCACTTCCAACGGTCGCGCAGCAAACCGCGTTGCCGACTCTCGTGGCGGGATCATCGCCCGGCCCTGCTTCCTCGCCGACGGCTACTTCCTTTACCTATGGTAGTGTCCCCATGAGCAACGCGGCTCGGCCGCGCGATCCTGCGCAAATCTTCGCCGCAACCCTCACACCGACAACCCTATCCAATGGAAGCTCCGTTCGCGTGACCGCCACAACGACAACAAACGTTACGGCAGTAAAAATCAGCATCGGGTCCGTGTCGATATCGCTCGGGCAAACGGGCTTTGGTACCTGGAGCGGATCGTTCCCGTTCCCCGCCAATAGCTTGCCACCGGGACAATCATCCGCTTCGCTTTTCCTTACGGCAATACGCGGCGATGGGGAAACTACGTCAATAACGATTCCGGTTACCGTCTCCAGTCCCTAAAGCGTTCGCCCAGCTTCCGGCGAAAGAGGCCCGCGATGCGCGATCTGTTCCTAACGTTTTTGCGATTGGGATCGACGTCGTTCGGCGGTCCGCTCGCCCATATCGGGTACTTCCGGCGGGAGTTCGTCGAGCGGCGCGGCTGGATCGACGACGATGCGTTCGCGCAGATCGTCGCGTTTTGTTCGATTCTGCCGGGACCGACGTCGAGTCAGGTCGGGATGATCGTGGGGACCGTGCGCGGCGGGTGGCGCGGGACGCTGCTCGCGTGGCTCGGCTTCACGCTGCCCTCAGCGCTTGCGATGGGCGCGTTCGGCTTCGCCCTGCGCGCGATCGAAGCGGCCGGCAGCGAGCCGCGCTGGTACACCGGCCTGCTGGCGGGATTGACCGCAGCGGCGAGCGCCGTCGTTGCGCAAGCCGTGCTCGCGCTCGCGCGTTCGCAGTGTCCCGATCGCGAAACGCAAACGGTCGCCTTCGGCGCGACGATCCTTGCGCTCGTGCTGCAAGCCGTCCCGGGGTTGCAATGGATTCCGATCCTCGTCGGCGCGCTGGTCGGTGCGCTCTTTCTGCGCCGCTCGGCGCAGGTCGCCACGAGCACGCTGCCGCTCGCGATCGCCGCTCCGGTCGCGATCGCGTGTGCGATCGGATTCATGCTCATCGCGGCGGCGGCCGCCGCCTTCGCGAACGCCGGCGATGCGGGGGTCTTGTGCGCGACGCTCGTGCGTGCGGGGACGCTCGTGTTCGGCGGCGGTCACATCATCTTGCCGCTCTTGCAATCGCTCGTCGGCGACGGGCTCTTCGCGGCACATGACTTCTACGCGGGGTACGGTGCGGCCCAAGCGCTGCCCGGACCGCTCAATACCTTCGCAACGTTTCTCGGCGTCGCGAACCTCTCGCCGCTGCACGGACTCGCCGGCGGGGTCGTCGCAACGCTGCTCATCTTCGCGCCATCGTTCTTGCTCGTCTTCGCGCTCGCACCGGTGTGGAACCGGCTGCGCACCGATCGTCTCGCCGGCGGCGCGCTGCGTGGCGCGGGCGCGGCCGTCGTCGGCTTACTCGGCGCGGTGCTCTATTCGCCGCTCATCGTCACGCTCGCGGGCGATCTCACCCGCATCGCGATCGCGCTCGGCGCGTTCGCGCTGATCGTCGTGTGGAAGGTTCCGCCGTGGGCCGTCGTCGCGAGCGCCGCCGCGATCGGCGCGCTTTCCGGTCTCGCGGGAGCGCCGCTCTAGCGGCGCGAACGACCCGGCGCCGGCGCTGCGCACGTGCGATCAAGGAGCGATGAATGAAACGGAGTCTTGCCGCGGCGATGCTGATGGCCGTGAGCCTCGCGACGGTCGGCGCGGCGCAACTCGCCACGGTCGAGTTGCCAAACGGCTGGCGGATCGTCCCACCGCAAGGAGCCGTCGGGACGGTCGGAACGTTGCCGACCGGCATCGTGCTTACGCCGGATCGCGCGCATCTGCTCGTGCTCGAGACAGGCCATCAACGGCCGGCGCTCCGCATTCTCGATGCGCAAACGCTCGCGACCCAGAAGACCGTCTCGTTCGAGGACGCCTACGGGGCGCTCTTCCCCGATGAGAGCGGCGTATGGATCGCCAACACGCAGACCTTCGGCGATCAGATCACGCACGTCACGTACGCGGGTGACGTCGACCGCACGATCAGCCTGCCGATCCCGTTCTTCCCGTCGGCGATCGCGCGCTCGCCGGATCGCCGCACGCTCGCCGTAGCCGGCGATCTCTCGAGCGATGTCGCGTTGATCGATGCGGGCACGGGCACGATCCGCGCCCGCGTGCTCGTCGGGCGACGGCCCGCGGCGGTCGCGTTTGCGCCCGACGGACGCACGCTCTACGTCGCGCTACGCGCGCAGTCGATCGTCCAGGCCGTTGACGTCGCGCACGGCACGATTCGTGCGACGATTCCGGTCGGCCGGCATCCGGACGCGCTCGCGATGCACGGCAATCACCTCTTCGTCGCCGATAGCGACGACGATGACGTTGCCTCGATCACGCTCGCCGACAATTCGGTGCGGCGCTTCCCGCTCCCGATCCACGCCAGCGCCTACGGCGAATCGCCGAACGCACTCACGATCGCCGGCGACCGACTCTATGTTTCGTGCGGCGCCGCGAACGCCGTCGCCGTCTATGAGATCGTGCGCGGCGGGCTGCTGCCGCTGGGCGCGATCCCGACCGGCTGGTATCCGACCGCGGTCGCGATCGATCCGGCGGCCGGCGTGGTCTTCATCGCCGACGGTAAAGGCGAGAGTGGCCATGCCAACCCCGAGTACCGGCCCGGCACGCCGGGCGCGCACGGCTACATCGCCGACAACCTCGTCGGCTCGATCCGCCGCGTCGCGATCCCCGCTGATGCGGCGCTGCGGGAGGGCGCGACCACCGTGCTCGAGCTGATGCAGCACGTCGCGCTGCGCGCCGATCCCGTCATCCGCCCGAACGGCCCGCTCAAACACATCATCTACATCATCAAGGAAAACCGGTCGTACGATCAGGTGCTGGGCGACGTCGCGGGCGCCGACGGCGATCCATCGCTCGTGATGTTCGGCGCGGCCATCACGCCCAACGAGCACGCGATCGTCGCGCGGTTCGGCGTGTTCGATCGCTTCTTCGATAACGCGCACGTCAGTGCCGACGGCCATAACTGGTCGGTCGGCGCGTTCGCCAACGACTACCTCGAGAAGATGTGGCCGGCAAACTACGCCGGTCGCCGCGCCTTCTATGATTTCGAGGACGGTGCCGAGGCCTCGACCGCGCACGCCGGCTACCTCTTCGATGATGCGGTTCGCGCGCATGTCTCGATTCGCAACTACGGCGAGTTCGTCACCGCCGGCCCCGCAAACGGCGTGCCGGTCTCGACGACGCACCGTGATTTGCAAAGCGTCACCGATCGCGGGTTCCCGACCTTCGACCTCGACATCCCCGACGTCGACCGGTTCGCCGAGTGGAAACGTGAATTCGATCGCTACGAAGCGACGAACACGCTGCCGTCGCTCGAGATCGTGCGCTTCCCGCGCGACCACACGGCGGGGACGCGGCCCGGCGACGTCACGCCGCAGGCCATGGTCGCCGACAACGATCGCGCGGTCGGTTTGCTCGTCGACGCCGTCTCGCACAGCCGGGATTGGGGCTCCACGGCTATTTTCGTGCTCGAGGACGATGCGCAGAACGGTGCCGATCACGTCGACGAACAGCGCTCGACGCTCTACGTGGCATCACCGTACGCGCTGCCGGGCGCTCACCATCTGCACTATACGACGGTCAGCGTGCTGCGCACGATCGAGATCGTGCTCGGCCTGCCGCCGCTCTCGGCCTACGACGCGGGCGCTCCGCCCTTGTACGACGCCTTCACCGCAACACCGAAGGCCGATCCGTTCAATGCCCTGCCCGAATCGTACGACGTGAACACGAAGAACGCGAAGACCGCCTACGCGGCACGCGAAAGCGCACTGCTCGACTTCTCGCACGAAGACCGCGTCCCCGACGGCATCCTCAACGACATCCTGTGGCACGCCGTACGCGGCGATACGCCGGAGCCGCTGGTCGGCGAGTTCACACGCGCCCGAGGCGCCACAGGCGCCGGCGCGACGGACGACGACGACTGACCGCGACGCTCTGGCTCACCGCGCTCGCGGCATTTTTCGCTGCCGGCGTCGAGGCTGTCGAGGCGCTCACGATCGTGCTGGCGGTCGGCATCGCACGCCGCTGGCCGCCCGCGCTCGGCGGGGCGATCGCCGCCGTCGGCGTCCTTGGACTCGCGATCGCGCTGTTCGGCCCGCTGCTCGCGCGCGTTCCGCTCAGCTGGATTCGCCTCGCCGCCGGCGGGCTACTCGCCTATCTCGGGGCGACGTGGCTGCGCAAAGCGATCTTGCGTGCAGCGGGACGAAAGGCGCAGCGCGATGAGGCGGCCGCGTTCGTGCGCGAACGCGAACGGCTCGCCGGCACGGACGTGAGTGCGTTTAGCGCGGCGTTCAACGGCGTCTTCGCCGAAGGCATGGAGGTCGTCGTAATCGTGCTCTCGTTCGGCGCCGGACGCGCCGATGCGCTGCACGCCGCGATCGGCGGTGCGCTCGCCGCGATCGTGCTCGTCACCATTGCCGGATTTGCCGTGCACGCGCCGCTCGCACGCGTCCCCGAAAATCTCTTGAAGTGGACGGTCGCGGTCGTCTTGCTCGCGTTCGGAACGCTCTGGCTCGGCGAAGGTGCCGGGATTGCGTGGCCGCTCGGCGATGCGTTTGCGATCGTCCTCGTCACGCTCTATGCACTCGGTTCGATGGGCGCGGTTGCGGTGTTGCGGCGCACGTCAGCCGCTTAGACTCGTCTTAACCTTCGCTTGCTACGGTCGCACGTATGCTAAACCGCTTTCTCTGCGCGGCGACTGCCGGCGCGCTCGCTCTCGTCGCTCTCGCGCCAGGCATCGCACCGCAAACGGCGCGCGCCGAGTCGACCGTGCCGCACAACGTCATCCTGTTCGTGCCCGACGGGCTGCGTGCCGCGATCGTCGATGGAACGCTCGCGCCGGCGATGGCGCAGCTCCGCCACGACGGCGTCGATTTCGCCAACCCGCATTCGATCTTCCCGACCTTCACGACGGCGAACGCATCGGCGTTCGCGACCGGCCATTATCTCGGCGATACCGGTGACTTCTCGAATACGATCTACGCCGGCTTCAAAGTCGTAAGTGCGAAGTATTCGTTCACGCCGTTCCTCGAAGCCGATCCCGTGCTCGGCGAGATGGATTCCGCCGAAGGCACGAGCGGCAATTATTTGGATGAAGAAAGCGTGCTCGCCGCCGCGCGCGCGGCCGGCTACGGCACGGCATCGATCGGCAAAGTCGGCCCGGTCGCGATTCAAGACGTTACCTCGCGCGACGGCGCGGGCACGATCGTCGTCGACGATCAAACGGGGAATCCCGGCGGCTTGCCGGTCGACCCGGCGATCCTCGCGCAGATCAAGGCGGTCACGAACGACGCGGCTGCGCCGTCGCGCGGCGACAACGGCCCGCGCGGCGACGCCTCGCATCCGGGAACGCTCGTTCCCAATACCGTCCAGCAAGACTACTTCACCGCGGTCGCGACCAAGGTCGTGCTGCCCGCGCTCAAGGCGAAGGGCAAACCGTTTGCGCTGGTCTTCTGGTCGCGCGATCCCGACGGTTCGCAGCACAACCAGGGCGATAGCCTGGGCACGCTCACGCCGGGGATCAACGGGCCGACGTCGTTTGCCGCGATCAAGAACGCGGATAGCGATCTACGCGCGCTGCGCGCGGCGCTCGCCGCGCTCGGGCTCGACCGCACGACCGACATCATCGTCGCCGCCGACCACGGGTTCTCGACGATCGCGAAAGAGTCGAAGACCTCGCCCTCGATGAGCAACACCTTCGCGGACGTGCCGTCCGGCTGGCTCGCGCCGGGCTTCGTCGCCCTCGATCTGGGCAAAGCGCTTGCGATGCCGGTCTCGGATCCCGATAACGGCGATGCGGTCGTGCATCCGGATCTCGAAGGCAAACACCCCTCGGCCGGCAACGGACTGATCGGCTACGATAGCACGAAGCCGGATGTCGTGGTCGCCTCGAACGGCGGTTCGGATCTGGTGTATCTCCCGCAAGGCAATGCGAAAGAGCTCGCACCCAAAGTCATCGCCGCGCTGCTCGCGCAAGACTATGTCAGCGGACTCTTCGTCGACGACCGGCTCGGTTCGTATCCCGGCACGCTGCCGCTATCGGCGATCAACTTCATCGGTGCCGCGCTCACGCCGGTGCCGGCGATCGTGATCAACTTCCGCTCGTTCTCGACCGGCTGCGCGGTCGCGCTGCGCTGCACGGCCGAGATCGCAGATACCGTGCTGCAGCAGGGTCAGGGCATGCACGGGAGTTTCAGCCGCGCCGACACGGCCAACTTCATGGCCGCGATCGGGCCCGACTTCAAGCGCGGATTCATCGATCCGGCGCCGGTCTCGAACGCGGACGTCGGGAGGACGCTCGCCGCGATTCTCCACCTTGCGATCCCCGCGAAGGGCACGCTGGTCGGCCGGGTTCTGACCGAGGCGATGCCGGGCGGGAGCATCCCGGCACACACGCACGGCGTGCTGCGCTCGCAACCCGACGCGGCCGGACACGTGACGATGATGGACTACCAAACCGTCGGAAAGACACGCTATTTCGACGCGGCCGGCTTTGCGGGGAAAACCGTCGGCCTCTCTGCGCCGAACGCAACGCCGTAGATTCGCTCGCAAGCAGCCTTCCATACGACGAGGGTACGGCTCGCATACAAGGAAAGGCGATTTCACTTGGCGCCACGCCAAGTGAAATCGTCTTTCTGTTCTGTAGGAGGATGCATGGCAGCAACCGCATCGGCAGCAGCGACCGCATCGGTGCCCAACCGGTGGCTCGTCGCGGCGGCGGGCACGCTCGTGATGATCACGCTCGGCACCGCGTACGCCTGGAGTAACTTCACCCAACCGCTCATCGCCGCGTTTCACTGGTCGGCCAGCGAAACGACGCTCACGTTCGGCTTGGCCATCTTTTTCATCGGGGTCGGCGCCGTCGCAGGCGGTCTCTTCTCGCAACGCTTCGGCCCGCGCAACGTCACCGTCGCCGGCGCCGTCCTGTGGGGGGTCGGCAACATCCTGGCTGGGATCGGCCCGCACGAACAGTGGTGGTGGTACCTCACCTATGGCGTGATCGGCGGCTTCGGAAACGGGATGGCCTACATCATTCCAATCGCCGCCGTGACGAAGTGGTTTCCCGACAAACGCGGGCTCGGCAGCGGCATCGTCGTCATGGGCTTCGGCCTGGGCGCCTTCTTCTACGGGTTCATCCTCAAAGCGATCCCGGCATACGTGACGCTCTCGCATCACGCCGGTGCATACTCCGATGCCCGCGCAGCCGCGATCAAAGCGCATACGGTCTTCGATCCGGCGTCGGTCGCGCTCACGGCAGACGACATCTCGACGCTGCTCGGCCTCTTCTTGTATTCCGGCATCGCCTACCTGATCATTGGCGGGCTCTGCGCGCTGCTCGTCGACAATCCGCCCGAGGGCTACACGGTCGCCGGAGCGGCCGCCGCGAAGGTCTCGCACGAAGGCAGCTTCACACCGGCGCAAGTGCTCGCGACGCCGCAGTTCTACTTACTGTGGTTGATGCTCTTCCTCAACGTCGTCGCCGGCATCTTGGTCGTCTCGAACGCGGTGCCGATCATCCGCGAGCTCGTGACCTTCGGCGTCACCGATGCCGACCAGGTGAAGGCGCTCGCCGGTGCGGCGGTCGGAACGTATGCGATCGTCGCGGTCTTCAATGGTCTGGGCCGGCTCTTCTGGGGTGCCGTCTCCGACCGCCTTGGCCGCAACGTCACCTATGCGATCATCTATCTCGTGCAGGTCGTGGTGTTCTTCTTGCTCGCCGGCCTGCACTCGATCCCCGCGGTCCTCATCGCCTTCGCGATCATCCTGCTCTGCTACGGCGGCGGTTTCGGCGTCATGCCCTCGTTCAACGCCGACTTCTTCGGCACGAAGTACCTGAGCACGAACTACGGCATGATCATCACGGCGTGGGGTGTCGCCGGGCTCGTCGGACCGACGATCGCGGGCTTCGTCAAGGACAAGACCGGGTCGTACTCGGGCGCGCTGATGCCGATGGCGATCATGCTGCTCGTCGCGGCAATTCTGCCCTTCATCACCCGCAAACCGAAAGCCGTACCGACCGCTTAACGGCTAGCGCAAGCAGCTGCGTGACGACCGATCGCGCGGTCGACGGCGTCACGCAAGTCCTTGATCAGGAACGGTTTGCCGAGCGCGGCATCCCAGCCGGTTTCGGCGGGGATGCCCGCGGCGCCGAGGCGCACGAGCGCCGTCCGGCGCGCGACGCGGCCGATGAACGCGGCCTCGTCGTTGCCGATGAGATCGACGTCGACGACGGCGGCATCGAACGCCTCGGCATCGAGTGCGGCGATGACCTCGTCCTCGGTGCCCACGACCGCGATCGCGAGACCATCTTCGCGCAGCGTGTGGGCGATGTACGAACGCGCGTCGCCGTCGGCGTCGAGCAAGATGACGCGCCGGTTCACGCTGTTCTGCGGCTTCGGCGACCGCGGCAGCCGGATCGTAAACGTCGAGCCGACGCCGACCCGGGTCGTCACGGCGATCGACCCGCCGTGCATCTCGACGATGCGCTTGGAGAGGTAGAGGCCGAAGCCCGTGCCGCCGATCCCCAGCTCGCGCGCGTTCGAGGCGCGCGCGAAGCGGCCGAAGAGTTTGCTGCGGTCGGCGTCGGGGATACCGATGCCGCGATCACGCACCGAGACCTCGACCCCATCGGCGAGATCGCGAACGCGAATGTCGACGGCCTCGCCACCGGGGGAGTACTTGATCGCGTTGCCGATGATGTTCTCGAAGACTTGGCGCAAGCGGCCGGCATCGCCCGCAACCACGTGCGGACGCTCGCCGACGCGGATGTCGATCGTGCGCGTGACGCTGAAGATGCGCGCCACGTCGCGCACGAGATCGGTGAGATCGACGGCATCGACGTGCAAGCTGAAGTCGTTTTGCTCGAGACGCGAGAGCGCGAGCGTGTCGGTGGCCAGGCTCGCGAGGCGCATCGCGCTCGATGAGATCATCGCCAAGAACTGGCGCGACTCTTCGTCGAACCGTTCGTCTTCGGCGAGCACTTCGGCGAAGCCGACGATCGTGGTGAGCGGTCCTTTGAAGTCGTGCGCCAGCATCGCGATCAAATCGTTCTTGACTTGGTTGAGCTCGACGACCGACGAACGCCGCGCGGCCAGCTCGCGATAGAGTTCGACGTTGCGCGCCGCCACGGCAAAGTACTGCGCGAGAAGTCCGAACGCGAAGACGTCGGCCGCGACGAACGCCGCCTCGCCGGCGCGCACGTCGAGCATGAACGCGGTCCGCCGTCCCGCGCCGAGGATGCCGATCGCGAGCCGCCGGTTGTCTTCGTCGAGCACGCTGATCGGCGCGGTGAGCGCCGCCCGCAAGAACGAGTCGCTTGCATCGGCGGCGCCGGGAACGGCGTTCAGATCGTCGGTTTCGACGAGCGCGCCGTCGGAACGCAGCGCGAGCAGGCGGCCCTCGCCGCCGGTCAGCTCGCGCACGCCGACGAGCAGCGATTGGGCCAGCGCACGCGGATCCAGCGCGCTAAAGAGATCGCGCGCGATCGAGGTCAGCGCGGTGAGCCGCTCGTTTTGTAATTCGAGCGTCATGCCGCGCAACACCGCGTCGGTGACGTCGCGCGTCACGAGGACGACGTGCGTCACGATCCCATCGGCATCGATCATCGGCCGACCCGAGACGTCGGTATAGTATTCGCTGCCGTCGCTGCGATACGAGATGTGTTCGACGCGCGCATTCTCGCCCGCAAGCATCCGTTCGCGAAATCTCTCGAGCGTGGCGCGATCGGTCTTCGGCCCGAAGAACGCATCGGTCTGCTTGCCGATCACTTCCGCGAGCGTGACCTGCTTCTGACGCAGATAGGCATCGTTCGCATACACGATCGTCGGCGCGGAGAGCGCGTCCGCCGGCGGGGTCGTGATCAAGATCGCGTCCTGCGCCGTCTCGACCGCGGCGGAAAGCAGTTCGATACGCCGGTTTGCCTCCACCCGCTCGGTGAGGTCGGTGAAGAAGAGCAGCGCCAGCCGGCGTTCGCGTGCCTGCACCAGCTCGGCGCGTACCTCGACCGGGTACGCACTGCCGTTCTTGCGCCGCGCCGTCGAACGAAACGTCACGCCGCGATGAGGACCGCTGCTTATGCTCGCCACGAACGATTCGAACCGGTCGCCGATCGCCATCTCCGGCAAGAGATCGGCGATCGTGATGTCGCGCAATTCGGCGAGCGTGTACCCGAGGTTGGTCCGGGCTGCCTCGCTTGCGAAGATCAGCCGCCGGCCCGCGAGGTCGAGATGATAGAGCTCGGACTGCGAACTATCGAAGAGCCGCAGCATCGAGCGGCGCGACTCGAGCGCATCGAGGACCGCATCGCCGATCGCGCGTAGCGCCGTCCGCTGGTCGAGGGTCAGCTCGCGCGGCGTCCGATCGAGCACGCACAGCGTTCCGAGCGCCTCTCCGCCCGCGGCGACGAGCGGGATGCCGGCATAGAATCGGATCCGCTCGTCGCCGGTGACCAGCGGATTTGCGCAGAAGCGCGGGTCCGTGGCGGCATCGGGAACTTCCATGACGCCGTCTTGCAAGATCGTAAAGGCGCAGAACGAGGCGTTGCGTGGCGTTTCGGTCAGCGTGCCGAGCCCAATGTTGGCCTTGAAGTACTGACGGTCCCGATCGATGAGGCTAATGAGCCCGATCGGAACGCCGCACACGCCGGCCGCCGCGCGCGCAAAGGCGTCGAAAACGTCTTCGGGTGCGGTGTCGAGCAGTTGGTAATCCGCGAGGGCGGCGAGTCGCGCGTCCTCGTTTTCAGGGATCGGCGGGGCGACGAGCATGGGGATTCTGTCGTTTCGCTTCGACGAACGCCATCACCCCGGCAAGGTCCCGGGTATTGAGGATATCGTCCGCGCGCAGCCACGCCCGGCGCGCCTGACCGACCGCATAGGCGACGTTGGCGAGATGCTCGCGGGCGTGGGCGTCGGAGTCGCAGGTGAAGGTCACCCCGAACTCGCGCGCTCGCCGGGCCAGGTTCGCCGGCAGGTCCAAGCGGCTCGGTTGCCCGTCGATCTCGAGCGCCGTGCCCGTCCGAGCCGCGGCCGCGAAGACCGCATCGTGATCGAAATCATAGCCCGGGAAGCCCTCGACCTGGCGCCCCGTGGGATGGCCGATGATCGTGACATAGGGGTTTTCACATGCCCGGATCAGCCGCGCCGTCATCTCGTCGCGCGTGAGGTTCATCGCCGAATGGACGCTCGCAACGACGATGTCGAGCTGGGCAAGCACGGCGTCCGGAAAGTCGAGCGTCCCGTCCGGTAAGATGTCGACTTCCGACGAGCAGAGGGTGCGGATCCCGTACTGATCGCCGAGCGCACGTACGCGCTCGCGCTGCGCGATCAGATCGTCCGGACCCAGTCCCCAGCCGCCCCGGCCCCACGAATGGTCGCTGATCGAGTGGTACTCGTAGCCGCGAGCCGCGGCTTCAGCGACCATCGCTTCGAGCACGTTGCGGCCGTCGCTCCAGGTGCAGTGCATGTGAAAATCACCGCGCAGATCGGCAAGCTCGACGAGCTGCGGCAACGTCCCGTCGCGCGCCGCTTCGATCTCGCCGATCCCAAGCCGCAGCTCGGGCGGGATGTACGCAAGCCCGAGCGCGGCGTACACCTCTTCCTCGGTCCGGCAGCGGATCGTGTCGCCGGTTTTCAGATCGACGATACCGTTTTCGCTCACGCGCAGACCTTTGCGCACGGCGAGCTCGCGCAGCTGGATGTTGTGCTCGCGGCTGCCGGTGAAGTGCTGCAAGAGATTGCCGAAGACGGGCGCGGCGAGCACGCGCAGATCCACCTGCAAGCCGCCCGCCAGCCAAATGCTGGCCTTGGTCGCGCCTTCGGCGAGCACGGCTTCGGCGCCGGGATAGGCGACAAACGTCTCGATGATCGGCCCCGCTTCGTCGGCGGTACAGAGCAGGTCGATATCGCCGACGGTCGGTTCCTGGCGGCGCAAGCTGCCGGCATACGTGAGATCCGCGGCACCCGTCCGTTCGCCGAGATACGCGATGAGCTCGAGCGCGATCGGAAGCGCGCGGCCGATCGGCGTGCGCTTCTGGCGCCCCTTGTACGCGAGCACGCCGCGCTTCATGTTTTCGAGCGACTTCGGCCCGAGGCGCGGCATGCCGCTGAGCGCACCGTTCGCAAGCGCCTCCTCGAGCTGCGCGAGCGACGCAATGCCCAGCTGCGTGAAGAGCGTCTGCGCCGTTTTCATCCCGACGCCTTGCACGCCGAGCAGCTCCAAGAGCGTCGAGGGATACTGCGCGCGCAACTCTTCGAGGTACGGATCCGTGCCGGTGCGGCTGATCTCAACGATCCGCGCGGCGATCGACTTGCCGATCCCCGGCAGTTCGCGCAACCGGTCTTCCGCAAGCAGCGTCGCTACCGGAGGTGCGTTATCGAGCGTCTCAGCGGCGCGCTCGTAGGCCATGAATTTGAAGAAGGGTTCGCCGGCGAACTCCATGAGCGTGCGTATCTCGCGCAGCGCCGCCGCAACGGCGGCATTCGACGGCTCGGCCATGCCCGGAAGATTAGGCGCCGCAAGGCCGAACACCCGGCACCTATGCAGCCGAGCGCGCGGCGCCGCCTCGATCCGGCGATTCTCAACCTCCCGGTCGACAAGATGCGGGAAGGCTATTATGCCGACACCTACTTCAATCGCGCGCGCGACATCCTGCAGGCCGACGGCCACCATCCGCGCGTGCGCATGCAAGTCTTCCAGCGCGCCGAAGACGCCGTGCTGTGCGGGATCGACGAGGCGATCGCAATCCTCAAACTCTGCGCCGGCCACGTCGCGGACGGCGGCTGGATCGACGGCTGGCTCGATCTGCGCGTGCGCGCGCTCTACGACGGCGATCGCGTCGGCCCATACGAACCGGTGCTCACGATCGAAGGCGACTACGCCACGTTCGCGCACTTGGAAACCGCGTATCTCGGCGTTCTCTCACGGCGCACGCGCATCGCGACCAACGCGCGCCGGATCGTCGACGCGGCCGGCGGCAAAGAAGTGCTCTTCTTTCCAGCCCGCTTCGATCATCATCTCGTGCAAACGGGCGACGGCTATGCCGCGTACATCTCCGGCGCGCTCGGCGTATCGACCGATGCCAATGCGGAATGGTGGGGATCGCGCGGCATGGGCACGGTGCCGCATTCATTGATCGCGGCGTACGGCGGCGACACCGTTCTCGCAACGCAAAAATTCGCCCAGTACATCGATCCGAGCGTGAACGTGATCTCGCTCGTCGACTTCGAGAACGACTGCGTCGGCACGTCGCTGCGCGTTGCGCGCGCGCTGGGAGCGCGGCTGTGGGGCGTGCGCCTCGATACGTCGGGAACGCTGGTGGACGCCTCGATCGTGCCGCAAATGGGCACGTTCAAACCCACCGGCGTGATCCCGGAACTGGTGCACAACGTTCGGCGCGTACTCGACGCCGAGGGCTTTCAGCACGTACGCATCGTCGCCAGCGGCGGCTTCAACGTCGAGAAAATCGCCGCGTTCGAGCGCGAGCGCGTACCCGTCGATTCCTACGCCGTCGGCAGCGCGTTCTTCGATCACGCCGGCCACTTCGATTTCACCGCCGACATCGTCGCGATCGACGCCGGCAGCGGCTGGCGCGAATGCCACAAAGTCGGCCGTCCCGAACGCTCGAACCAGCGGCTAGCCGCGGTCGAGTAGTTTTTTCGCCGAGCGACTCTTCAAAACGTCAGTAGCGCCTCGCGAATTCCACGACAAAGGTATACTCCGATGCGATCGGACGGCAACGAAACGTTGCGGGCCGATACTGCGAGCGTCGCGCAGAGCTAAGCGCTGCGGGACTGAGCAACGAAGACGCGCTCTTCGTCACGACGGCGGACGTCACGCGACCGTCCGGATCGAGTTTGATGAGAATCCGGACGATTCCGGATACGCCTTCCTGCACGGCGAGCGGAGGCACGTCAGGCGAGACGGCGTTGACGACGAGGGCGGCCGCGAACGGATCGTCGCAGGTCAACGGATCGGCCGTATGCGCGACCGGAACTCGTCGATCGACGGATGGCCCATCGAGCGCCGGTGCATCCGCCGGAGGTTTTAGGCCCGGCACGTCCACCGAGGGTGCGCAGGCGGTCACGATACCCTGAACCGTCGTCACCTGCGCGATCGACACGCTCACGGGTTTGACGGCGCCCTCCGGCATCGGCAGCAGCACAACGACATCGGCGCCCGTAGGCGCGTAGAGCCAGTAGCCGCTCGTGTCATCGAGCCGGTAGGTCACGTCTCGTACGCCGGAGCGGTCGATCTTTCGCCGGTCGACCACGATCGTGCCGTCGGGTGCGAACCAGGAATACCCCATCTGATCGCATGCGATTGCACCCGCATCCGGCGGCGCCGCTGCCGCCGCGACGGACACGCCTGACAACACGCTCAAGCACAACGTTAGGAAGAGGCGAGATACGAGAACGATCGGCACCCTCATGGTGGCGATCGTTCGCTCTTTCGGTGCGGCGTCCTCGACGCAATACGTCGCGGGAGATCGGGTCGTCGTAGCCTAGTCACGCAGCATGATGGTACATCGTTCGGTGTTTCTCGGAGGGCTCGCCGCACTCGGCGCTGCGGCAGCATTTCCCGTGCGTTCGGCAGCGGCCGGGAACGTATTGCTTGCGATGCGGTGGTACGGCGGCGGCGTGTACGAACTCGCGACGCTGGGCCCAGCATGGCGCTGGTCGTTGGGGGTTGCGGGCGTCCTCGGCTAGCGCATGAACGAGAGGCCGGCGCCGACGTAGTGCACGCGCTGGCCGTTGAGCGCATCTGTTTGGAAGCCATACTCAACGTCGAACTGCACGTTCGCGCCGAAATCGCGCTGATAGCCGAAATCGACGATGCCCTTCGCGGGCATCCCGGGACCGCCGTGGCTGAAGTGCGCGTACTCGCCAAAGACTTGCGCGTTGTTCGGTAGTGCCGCCGCGAGGTAGGCGCTCGGGATGAAGGCCGAGTAGCTCTGGATCTGCCCGTTCGCGTTCATTCCAGCGAGCGAATTGAAACTGAACGTGCCGTTCAGCGAGAACGCTGAATTCAGCGTGTATCCCCAGTTGGCGTTGGCGGTGTATTGCGAACGGCCGGCGGAGAATACCGACGTTCCGGTCGGGGCGCTGACTTGCGTGTTGAGGCCCCAGACGGCCTTATCGGTGTAGCCGAGTTCCCACTTCGCCCCGATTCCGGCATCGCTCGAGCCCGTCACGGTCGAGCCGCCGATCGACGAACGGTTGAATGCGGGCGGGGTGATTTCCAGATCCGCGTTTTGCGAGAGACCGATGCGCAGCAGCGCCGCAGGATAACTTGCCGTAACGCCGCCCCCGGTGCCGGTCACCGTGCTAGCGGCGTACCCGCTTTCGATCAACACCTGGCCCGCGCGAACGGGGCACACCGACGTGGTGATCGTGGGACGCGTCACGATGGAGAGCGTCGACCCGCACGGGTTCGTCGGGCCACTCGGCGATGGCGACGGCGCCGGGAGCACGGAAGATACGTCCGCCGCCCGCGCTACCGCATTCCCGAGGTTGAGCATGGAGAGGAACAGCAATGCGACAGCAAAGGATTTCATGAACTAGAAGGTCGCTCCGATGCGCAACAAGAGGTGCTCGGCGATCGGGCCAAGCGCGTCGGCGGGCACGAACGTAAGCGCCGTCACGATGATCGCGGTCGCCGCGAGCAAAGCGCCGAAGAGCGGCGTCGTGGTGTCGATCGACCCGAGCGAGACGGCGGCGTTTCGCGGCTTCGTGACCAGCCCGCCTGCGAGCGCGAGACTCACGGCCAGCGTTCCGAATCGACCGATCAGCATCACGACGGCGGTGAGCGCGTTGTAGACATTCGTTTGCACGTTGAGGCCGCCCATCGAACTGCCGTTGTTGGACGAGACCGACGTGAAGGCGTAGAGGATCTCGGTGAACCCGCGCGGACCGGCGTTGCCGCTCGCCGAGATCCCCGGAATGAGAGCGAACGCCGTCGGAATCAGCATCGTCGCCGCGGGGATCAGTGAGGCGAGAACGACGAGCGTGATTTCGCGCTGTTGGATCTTCTTGCCAACGTACTCCGGCGTTCGGCCGACCATCAAACCGGCGATGAAGACGGTGAGGACCGCGAGGATGATCATGCCGTAGAGTCCGCTGCCGACCCCACCGAAGATGACTTCACCGATTTGCATGTTCAGCAGCGCGATCGTGAGCGAAATCGGCATCAGCGAGTCGTACGCGACGTTCGACGCACCGCTCGACGTGCCGGTCGCGGCGGAGATCGAAAGCGCCGCCGACGTATCACCGAAACGCTGTTCCTTGCCTTCGAGATTTGGCCCCACAACTCCGAGGTGATGGACGAGGGGATTGCCGGCGTGCTCGGCGCCCCAGATCGCCGCGAACCCTGCGACGAACAGCGCCGTCATGACGGCGTAGAGCATCCAGCCTTGGCGCACGTTGCCGACGAGCCGGCCAAACAGGTTGGTCAGTCCGGCGCCGATGAGAACCATTGCGAGGGACTGGAGCCAATCGGTGAGCGGCGTCGGGTTTTGCGTCGGCGAAGCGGCGTTCGCGGCGACGAAGCCGCCGCCGTTCGCGCCGAGTTGCTCGATGATGGCCTGCGAGGCCATCGGACCACCGGTGATCGTCTGGCTCGCGCCCTCGAGCGTTTGCGCGCTCGCGTACGGTGCAAAGTTCTGCGGCGTCCCTTGCCAGACGAAAAGCAACGCACCGGCGACGCTGAGCGGAAGCAAGACGTAGAGCAATGCGCGTGTGAGATCGACCCAGAAGTTTCCGATCGTCGTGTGATTCGAGCGTGTAAACCCGCGGATGAAGGCGATCGCCACGGCCAATCCGACCGCCGCCGCGACGAAATTCTGCCAGCCGAGCAGCATCTGCGAGAGATAGCTCATCGTCGATTCGCCCGCGTACGCCTGCCAGTTGGTGGTCGTCATGAAACTGATCGCGACATTGAGCGCGAGCAACGGCGAGAGATTTGCGAAGTGTTGCGGGTTGAGCGGCAGAACGTACTGCCCCAGCAACACCAGCATCAGCGCAAGCGCGGACACGCCGCTAAATACGGCTACCGCGCCGAGGTAGTCGACCCACGTCATCTCCAAGCGTTCGTCGATGCCACAGACGCGATACACGAGCCGTTCAAGCGGGGCGCCGACCCGGCGCGGCCACCGGTCTTCGCCCTCGAAAACCACCGCCATGTACCCACCAAGCATCGGCGTAGCGGCGGTGAGGGCTGCGAGGAAGACGAGCAATTCGAGCCAAGCCGTCATGCAAAACGGATGCTACTCGAAGCCGTTTCTCTCCACCACCCGCCGAACGGATGAAAAAGTGTCTGCCGCGATCCCGGCGGTGCTAGCCGATTGGCTCCGCTCGGCCGCCGGTCGCTCGGTACCGAGCGGCGTCTTTCGAGATTCGAGGTGCCGGCAAACGAAAATGACCGGCGCCCACACGGGGCCCGGTCGTTCGCGGTTGCCGTCCGCGTGCTAGACGTTCGCGGTGTTGACCGAGGCGAGTTTCTCGATGATCGCGCGATTGAACATCGCGAGGTCGCCGGGGTTGCGCGAGGTGATCCAGTTGCCGTCGGTGACGACGGGCTGATCGCGGAAGAGACCGCCGGCGTTGCGGATGTCGTCGGCGATCGACGCGTACCCGGTCAGCGTGCGGCCGCGCGTGAGTTGGGCCGAGATCAGGATTTGCGGGCCGTGACAGATCACGAACACCGGCTTCTTCGCCGCGTCGAATTCCTTGACGAATCGCTGCACGTCTTTATTCGTGCGAATAGAATCGGGCGATTGACCGCCGGGGATCAACAGCGCGTCGAAGTCTTCGGCCGTCACATCGGCGATCAACTCTTCGGCTTTGACGCTCTGCCCCTCGTCGAGGCCTTTCTTCCCGCGGATCTTCTGCAAGGCTTTGTCGTCGATGCCGACGATCGT
>Ga0116226_10000737_pt1 | contig 28051 bp, 32 predicted proteins | sample S1TSphfallax_FD_89692 | JGI IMG/M metagenome (GOLD analysis project Ga0116226, IMG submission 89692) | Host-associated microbial communities from peat moss isolated from Minnesota, USA - S1T2_Fa - Sphagnum fallax MG | ecosystem: Host-associated > Plants > Peat moss > Unclassified | place: USA... | reverse complement strand
GCGCCTGCGCTCGCGGCACCGCCGCCTCGGTCGCCGTCGCCCACACCACCCAGGCCGCCTTCGCCGGCACCGTCGCCTCCACCACCGACGCCGCCCTGACCGTCGTGACCGTGACCTACTGAGCGGACGCTCCGAGGTAGCTGGCCGAAGTCTCTCGTTCCAAACGTTTTTCAGTCCATCGGCCGGCCGATTGCGGCCGGCAGGCGGGTGGCGCGGCCGAGGGTCGCCAGCACCAGCAGCGCGATCACATACGGCGCCATCTGCAACACATACGAACTGGCCGGCACTCCGAACGCCTGCAAGCGCAGGCCGAACGCATCGGCGGCGCCGAACACCAGGCAGGCGAGCGCCGCGCCCCACGGCGTCCAGCGGCCGACGATCAGCGACGCCAGCGCCAGATAGCCGCGCCCGCCGGTCATCCCGTCGGTGAACGTGCCGACCTGTTGCAGCGTCAGCACCGCGCCGCCGAGGCCGGCGATGCCGCCGCAGGCGACCACCGCCAGCATCCGCACCAGCTTCGGGTTGCCGCCGGAGGCGAACACGGCCTCCGGGTTCTCGCCGGTCGCGCGCAGCGTCAGGCCGGTCTGCGTGCGCGCGAGGAAGAACGCCATGGCGACGCAGCCGACGGCCGCGAGGTAGGTCAGCGGCGGATGGTCGAACAGCAGCGGGCCGAGCACGGGGATGTCGGCGAGCAGCGGGATCGGCCAGTCCGGCAGCGGTGTGAGGTGAATCGAGGGCGGCCGCCCGCCCCGCCCGGCGGCGCGCAGCAGGTAGCTGGTCAGGCCGACCACCAGAATGTTCGCGGCGATGCCGGTCACCATGTTGTCGGCTCGGAAGCGCACGACGACGACGGCGACCATCACGCCGACCAGCGCCCCGCCCGCCAGCGCCGCGAGGATGCCGCCGAGAAAACTGTCGGTGGCCCAGGCGGCGACGGCGGCGGCGAAGGCGCCGGCGAGCATCATCCCCTCCAGCCCGACCGCGAACACGCCGGCGCGCTCGGACAGGATTCCGCCGAGTGCGGCCAGCAGCAGCGGCGTGGCGATGCGGATCGCGGCGGCGAGGAAATCCATCATGCGGCCCGCCGCCGCACCGTCGCGGCGAGGACGAACAGCATCGTCAGCCCCTCGATCACCGCGACCAGCGACGAGGGCACGCCGACCTGCCGCTGCATCGACAGGGCGCCCGCCTCCAGCATCCCGACGAACAGGGCGGCCGGGACGACGGCCAACGGTTCGAGCGCGCCGAGCAGCGCGACCGTCACCGCCTTGAAGCCGAAGCCGAGCGAGAACCCCTCGATCAGCCGGCGCTGCACGCCGAGCACCTCGATGCCGCCGGCCAGCCCCGCCAGCGCGCCGGACAGCAGCATGACGCCCCAGGTCAGCCGGGCGACCGAGAACCCGGCATAGGCGGCGGCCGGGCGGGAGGCGCCGGCGACGCGAATCGCGAAGCCGAAGCGGGTGCGCCACAGCAGGAACGACAGCCCGGCGGCCACGACGACCGCGACGAAGAAACCGGGATGCGCGTCGAGGCCCGGAATCGCGCGCGGCAGCCAGACGGCCGCCGGCATACGCGGCGATTGCAGGAAGCCGGCGCCGAATTCTCCGAGCGGCCCCGCCAGTGCCTGCTGCACGAGCAGCAGCGCGACAAAGTTGAGCAGCAGCGTCACCAGCACCTCATGCACCTGCCGGCCGAGATGGATCGCCGCCGCCAGCGCCGCCCACGCCGCGCCCACGAGCGCGCCGCCCGCCAGCGCCAGCAGGATCGCCGGCAGCGGCGCCTCGATCGGCCAGGCGAGCGCGGTCGCGGCGGTGCCGCAGCCGCCGAGCGCGATCTGGCCCTCGGCGCCGATATTGATCACGCCCGCGCGAAAGCACAGCGCCACGCCGCCGCCGGCCAGCAGATACGGCGTGGTCTTGTTCAGCGCGACGCCGACCTGGTGCGGCGAGCCGAGCGCGCCCTCGGCCATCGCGGCGAACGCGGAAAACGGATCATGCCCGGACAGCGCGATCAGCAGCGCGGCGCAGACGAGCGACAGCGCGACGGCGAGCGCGATCCGCGACGGCAGGCTCATGCCTGCCCCGCCATCCACAGCCCGATCCGGCCGAGATCGGCGGTCGCGCGCGGCACAACGCCGGCGAAGCGGCCACCGAACAGCACGGCGACGCGGTCGCTGATCGCCATCACCTCCTCCAGTTCGGAGGAGATGTACAGCACCGCCGCGCCCCGGTTGCGCAGATCGACGATCCGGTCGAGCACGAAGCGGGTGGCGCCGGGGTCGAGCCCCCAGGCCGCCTGATGCGCGATGACGACGCCGGGCGCGCGGTCCAGTTCGCGGGCGACGACGATTTTCTGCGCGTTGCCGCCGGACAGGCGGGCGACGACCGCCTGCGGGCCGGGCGCCCGCACGTCGTAGGTCGCCATCAGCGCGGCGGCGTGGGCGGCGCGCGCGGCGGGGTGCAATAGGAAGGCGTCGGTATCGCGGAGAAAAAAATTGTCGGCGATCGACATCGAGCGCACCAGCGACGTGCGTGCCCGGTCCGCCGGCAGATAGGCCAATCCCGCGCGCATCCGCTCGGCGACCGACGCGCGCGACACGTCCGTGCCCTCGAGCGCGATCGTGCCGGTCGCCCCACGCAGCCCGGCGAGCGTGTCGGCGAGTTCGAGCTGGCCGTTGCCGTCCACCCCGGCGACGCCGAGAATTTCGCCGCCGTGGACAGCGAAGTCGATGCCGTCGAGGCCGGGGCCGCGCAGATCGCGGACGACGAGGCGCGGCGCGCCGGGCGGACGGGCATCGGGCACGTGCGGCGTCGTCGTGTCGCGCCCGACCATCATTTCCGCCAGCGCGGCACGGCTGACGCCCGCGACCGGCGCCCGGCCGGCGACGCGGCCGGCGCGCAGCACCACCACCTCGTCGCACACTTCCAGCACTTCCGGCAGCTTGTGGGTGATGAACACGATGCCCCGCCCCTCCTCTCGCAACCGGCGCAGGATCGCGAGCAGTCCCGCAACTTCGGCGGGCGCGAGGTTGGACGTGGGCTCGTCCAGGATCAGCAGGTCGGCGCCGCGCAGGATCGCCTTCAAGATCTCGATCCGCTGCCGCCGGCCGAGCGGCAGGTCGGCGACGCGGGCGTCGGGGTCGAGATCGAGGCCGAACCGGGCGCTCGCCTCGCGGATCTGTTGTCCGACCCGCGCGCGCTTGAGCCAGCGCCCCGCCGCCGGCCAGCCGAGCATGACGTTCTCGACGACGCTCATCGCCTCGATCAGCATGAAATGCTGGTGGATCATCGCGAGGCCGGCTTGCATGGCTTCGGCGGGCCGGTGGCCGGACAGTTCGCGGCCGTTGAAGATGATGGTGCCTTCGTCCGGCGGTACCATGCCGAACAGCACTTTCATCAGCGTCGACTTGCCCGACCCGTTCTCGCCGAGCAGCCCGACGATCCGGCCGGCCGCGACCTGAAGGTCGATCCCGTCATTGGCCCGCACCGCGCCGAAACAGCGCACGATGCCGCGCATGTCGAGGAGGGGGGACATTCCCTGGTGCGGCCGCTCCCCCTCCTCCCGGCCTCCTCCCGCAAGGGGAGGAGGGGCAACGTGCGGAGGAGGGGTCGCTCCCGCCGGGCCTACGATCCGCCCTTGGCGTCGTCGCGGGTCGGCTCGATCTTCAGCTTGCCGCTGGCGAAGGCTTTCGCCTCGGCGTGCAGTTCCTCGACCACGGCGGCCGGCACGACCGGGTTGAACTCCTTGCCCTCGGCGTAGGCCAGGCTGCCGCCGGTCACCGGCGCGCTGTCGTAGCCGTACATCTTGAACGTCGCGAAGAACTTGCCGGCTTTGACCTGCTCGGACATCGAGCCGAACATCGCCGGCCAGTCCTCGAGGATGTTGGTCAGCACCTTGTCGGGCGCCATCGCCGTCTGGTCGAAGCCGCGGCCGGTCACGTAGACGCCCTTTTCCTTGGCCGCCTGCACGAGCCCGGCCTCGGCTGCATTCAGCTTGCCGGTCAGCACGTCCGCCCCGCCCGAGATCAGCGCGAGCGCCGCTTCCTTGGCGCCCGCCGGGTCTTCCATGTCCTTGACGTAGATGATGCCGGCCTTTGCCCCCGCCTTCTCCGCGCAGATGCGGAAGGCGCCGGCCTGCGCGGTGATGTTCGGCACGCCCTCCAGCCCGTAGACGCCGCCGACCTTGTGCGTCTTGCTCATCCGCGCCGCCAGCGTGCCGAGTTGGCAGCCGAACTGCGCGTTGTTGTAGTCGATCGACATCACGTTCGGCGCCTGCCCCTGGTTGCCGCCGACGACGACGAACTGCGTCTTCGGGAACTCGGGCGCCACCTGTTCGATCGAGGACACGAACCGGCCGGAATGGCCGATGACGATGTTGTAGCCCTTGGAGGCATAGTCGCGCAGCGCCTCCTGCTCCTCGGAATCGGCGACATTCTCCGAGTACGCGGTGGTGAAGCCGTGCGGCTTGAGGCTGAGCAGAATGGAATAGCCGAGCGCGTTCCAGCTCTGGTCGTTGATCGAGCCCGGCAGCAGGATCGCGGCCTTGTCCTCGGCGCGGGCGGAAGCTGCCAGCACTGCCGGCACGAGCGCGATGGCGGCGGCGGCACAGACGGCGCGACGGATCGCGCCCATTGAGGTCATGGTCAAAGCGTCACCCTCGTAACGTGGTTGGTAGGATGAGCGTGGGGCATACAAGTTTCGTGCCGCGCAAACCCGGACCGTTGAACGCCGTCAGGGCAGCAGCGCCCGCAATTCCTCCAGTTCGCGCAGCGTGTACGCCAGCAGGGCACGCAGGCGGTCGGCCTCGGTGTCCGGGCGCGGGGCGTGCGCCGGCTTGCCGCCGTGCGGGGCCGGCGGCGGCAGCAGGCCGGGGATCGGCAATTCGAGCGCGGCCTGCCCGGCTTCCGCCGCCGCCTCCTCCCGCTCCTCGGGCGCGGCCGGGGGAATGTCGTCGGAGAGCTTGCCGCCGCCTTCGCGCAGCAGCCGCTGCACGCCCTTGATCGTGTAGCCCTGGATATACAGCAGGTCGGAAATGCGCCGCAGCAGCGTGATGTCGTCGGGCCGGTAGTAGCGCCGGCCGCCGCCGCGCTTCAGCGGCCTGACCTGCGGAAATTTCGTCTCCCAGAAGCGAAGCACGTGCTGCGGAATGTGCAGGTCGTCGGCGACCTCGCTGATCGTGCGGAACGCGTTCGGCGCCTTTTTCAGCCGGACGCGGACCGGGTCTGCCTCCTCGTCCGGCGGCGGCGCGGCGAGGTCAGAGCCGGCGCCGCCGGCCGGTATCATTCATCGTCCCCGTCGCCATCCGCATCCGGCGTTGCGTGGTTGACGTGTGCCTTCAGCACATGGCTCGGGCGGAACACCAGCACGCGGCGCGGCATGATCGGAACTTCCACGCCGGTCTTCGGGTTGCGGCCGATGCGGCGGCCCTTCTGACGCACGGAAAAGGTCCCGAACCCGCTGATCTTGACGGATTCTCCGGTCTCCAGCGCGGTCGACATGCGTTGCAGCACCGTCTCCAGCAAATCGGCGGATTCATTCCGTGACAATCCGACCTGGGTGTAGATCGTCTCCGTCAGGTGCGCGCGGGTCACGGTGTTCATGAAACGACGGTAATCAGGCGCGAGTCGATCGTCAACAAAACAATAAAAGCAATCTGTTGACGCCTGCCACGGCGTCGGCGTCGAAACGCTCCGGCTACAGCCGGATCAGCGCGGACCCCCAGGTCAGGCCGCCGCCGAGGGCGCTCAGCAGCAGCACCTGGCCGGGGCGGAAACGCCCGTCGGCGTGCGCCTCCATCATCGCCAGCGGGATCGAGGCGGCCGACGTGTTGGCGTGCCGGTCGATCGTGACGACGACCCGCCCGACCGGCAGCGCCAGGCGTTTGCCGATGGCATCGACGATGCGCATGTTGGCCTGGTGCGGCACCAGCCAGTCGACCGAGGAATGGTCGAGTCCGTTGGCCGCCAGCGCCTCGTCGACCGCGCCGGCGAGGCGGACGACGGCATGGCGGAACACTTCCTTGCCGAGCATGACCAGATGCCCCGGCTTGTCGGCGCGGCCGACCGCGCCGTCGACATACAGGATGTCGCCGAGCTTGCCGTCCGCGTGCAGATGCGTCGACAGGATGCCGCGATCGGCGCCGCTGCCGCCGCCGGTGCCGGCGGTCAGGAACACCGCCCCCGCGCCGTCGCCGAACAGCACGCAGGTGCCGCGATCCTGCCAGTTCATGATGCGCGAATAGACCTCGGCGCCGATCACCAGCACGCCGCGCGCCTGGCCGGCGCGGACCATCGCGTCGGCGACCGACAGCGCGTAGATGAAGCCGCTGCACGCGGCCGACAGGTCGAAGCCGAAGCCGCCGCAGCCGAGCGCCGCCTGCACCCGCAGCGCGGTCGCCGGGAACGCCTGGTCGGGCGTCGCGGTCGCCAGGATGATCGCATCCACATCACCGGGGTCCGCGCCGGCATCGGCCAGCGCCGCCCGCGCCGCCTCGGTCGCCATGTAGGCGCAGGTCTCGTGCGGGCCGGCGACATGGCGCTGGCGGATGCCGGTGCGCTCGCGAATCCAGGCATCCGACGTATCGACGGTCCGGGCCAGTTCCTCGTTGCTGACGATCCGCTCCGGCAGGTAGCCGCCGATGCCGGCGAGGATCGTCCGCACCACCCGTCGGTCGGCCAACCCCATCGCCTCAGCCGGCTTCCGCGAGCCGAGGATCGACGCTTCCGCTGCCAGGTGCATCCTTGGGTCCGATCCCGCCTATGGGTCCCGCCCCGCCTTGCAGCGAGACGATCCGCGCCAGTCCTTCGCGCATCCGGTCGTTGAAGCGATGCACCACCATGTCCATGGCGACATCGACCGCGTGCGCGAATCCGGACGCATCGGTGCCACCATGCGACTTCACGACCACGCCGTTCAACCCCAGCATCACGGCGCCGTTATAGCGGCGCGGGTCCAGCCATTCGCGCAGCCGGTCGAGCCCCGGCCGCGCCAGCAGATAGCCGATCCGCGCCGACAGCGACGAGGAGAAGACCTGCCGCAACAGCCCGCCCACCAGCTTCAGCGCGCCCTCGGCGGTCTTCAGCGCCACGTTGCCGGTGAACCCGTCGGTCACGATCACGTCCGTCGTGCCGGAGGCGATGTCGTGCCCCTCGACGAAGCCCTGGAACTGCGGCGCCAGATGGCTCTGCCGCAACACCTCGGCGGCGGCGCGCAGCCGGTCGTCGCCCTTCAGTTCCTCGGAGCCGACATTCATCAGCCCGATCGTCGGCGCCGTCAGCCCGAGCACGGTGCGGGCGAACACGTCGCCCATCACCGCGAACTCGACGAGGTTGCGGCTGTCGCAGGTGACGTTGGCACCGAGGTCGAGCATCACGACGTCGCCGCGCGCCGACGGCCCGATCGCCGCCATCGCCGGCCGGTCGATGCCGGGCATCGTCTTGACCACGATCTTGCCGAGCGCCAGCAGCGCCCCGGTGTTGCCGGCCGAGACCACGCCCGCCGCCTCGCCCGACGCCACCGCGTCGATCGCCACCCGCATGGAGGCGCCGCGCAACCGGAGCGCCATCGTCGGCTTCAGGTCGCTGGTGATCTTGTCCGGCGCGTGGCGGATCGTGCAGGTCGCCGCCGCCCGCTTGTGGCGCTTGAGCAGCGGAGCCAGCCTGGCCTCGTCGCCCACCAGCAGGAAGCGCACGCCGGGATGGCGTTCGGCGGCGAGCGCGAGGCCCGCCACCACCATCTCCGGCGCATGGTCGCCGCCCATCGCGTCGATCGCCAGGTCGAAGCGTTCGCTCACGTTGGCGGCTGCCCTGATGACGGAGCGGGGATGGCGGCGCGGGACGCTGCGCCGTCAGACGCGGACGGCAGCCTTCAACGCACGGCCGGCGCCGACCACTTCGCGGCCGTCATAGTGGCCGCAATGCCCGCAGATATGGTGGGGCCGCTTCAGCTCGCCGCAGTTGGCGCACTCGGCGTGCGCTTCCTGCGACAGCGCCTCGTGGCTGCGACGCATCCCGCGCCGCGACGGCGAGGTCTTCTTCTTCGGAACAGCCATCGAACTCGACTCCGGTTGGGTGGCGCCAGTCGTCCCGGCCGCAGCGCCGGCGCAGGACATGGCTGCTCGCCGGACGGTTCGGTCGGTCTCTGGCACAAACGCGAGCGGCGGCCTCTAGCAGACCCCCCAAGGTGCCGCAAGCGGCTGTGTGATCGTCACGCCTGCGCATGGGGCATGGCCCTGACTGCGAGTGGGCCTCGAGCCCGGCAGCTATTCCAGCGATCGCTTTCCACCGACCCTTCGCCAAGTAGCCGCCTGGCGAAGCCGCCGGAGAACAAATTATTCCGAATCAGAGTCGTTTCTTGCAAACCAAGGACTACGCGACAAGGTCAAGTCGGCCATCAGCAGGGGTCGGAATGCTGGTTGGCAAAGCGAGATCGTTCGTCGCCGTCGTGTCCGACGCGATGGGCGTGGACGCCCGCGACGTCGTCGGTCCTGTGGCCTTGGCAGTGGTGTTGTGTACTGCTTTCTCTTCAGACAGGACGAGTTGCAGAGCGATGCTTGCCGTCGTGGTCGGTGTGTCGGCTATCACGGGCTTGACCTGAATTGCCGCTTTCGCAGTTGTAGAGACGACAGGGCCAGTTGTGGCCGGTGGGGTTGTGGTCAGCGGCGTCGCGGTAGCAGCGGAGTTGGCCGTTGCCGTCGCTGTCGCTTGCTGTTGGAGGCTGGCCTTCCAGTCGCTGAGGGTTGCGTATGAGATTGATTTACCGCCCACGGTGGCGAAGCCAGGAATGTTCTGCGATGTCGCAACAAATATTGTTGCCTGATCATCTTGTGAGAATTGCGACAGGATATTCAACGTCGTTTGAGCGGGATTGGCATTTTGATCATTAGAAGAGCGCGCAGCGGTGGTTTCCGCGTTATTGAATTGCGCTTCAACCTGCTGTATTCTCTGAGACCCAGGAGAGTTGGCAAGTGCATCCACAGCGCGCTGCCAATCGTTTTTATTGGTCTGTTCGAGGAGGCTGCCGCCCCCCGGAGCATTTGAGTAGACCAGAGCTATCAGGTTCTGATATCCGGCAAGTTGATCAGCGTTAGACGCCGTCCCGCTGGAGAGGGCTTGTATGGATTTCGTAACGAGATCGGTATATTTCGACGTCCCGGTGCCGATCCCGATGCCGGTCACGACTGGAGAGTCCGCTGGTCCTTCGATGTACATTGGCGTCACTCCATGCCGGGAGATAGCATAAGTCGATAGGCGCCATTAATTGGAGACTAAGGCGACGCGCGAAAGTCGGTGCGGCTCCCCTGGATTCCTGCTTTCGCAGGAATAACGAGTGCGGAGCGCTTATGTTCGTGCCCTCCTCACCGATAGGCATCGGTTAAGTCGAGTCCGATCGCCGAACCAGACTCGAAAACGGCGACTCCAGCGGTTCCTGCGCCTCCGGCGGCAGGGTTGCGCCGGGGCTGTGCGGATACGGGTCGAGCGCCAGCGCCAGTTGCTCGGCCGCCGCCTCGCCGAGGTCGATGGCCACGCCCTCGTAGACGATCTCGTCGTCCGACTCCGGGTCGTCGTCCTCGCTCTCGCTGCCGGCGGGGACGAACACGACTCGGAATGCCTCGGTCTGCTCCGTCTCGAACGGGTCGAGCGTCACCACGCACTCGCGCACCAGCCGCGCGGAAAACGCGGCTTCGGCGGCGATGCGGCCGGCCTCGGCGCGGTGCAGGCGGAACCGGCAGGAGAACGCCAGCAGGTCGGGCACGCCGAGCCGCGCCGCCAGCGCCGCGCATTCGGCTGGCGTCGCCACCACCTCGGTCGCGAACGGCGCGGCGCCGAGCCGGTCGAGCGCGAGCGGGCGCGGAAATTCCGGGGGGACGGTCATGCCAGCGCCCCTGATGCCTGCGCCCGTCATGCCAGCGCCTCCGCGGGCGTCAGGAAGGCGGCCCGGCCCGCCAGGAAGCCGTCCAGCGACTGGGCCGCCAGCGCCGCGTCCTGGGCGCGGGCGATGCGCGCGAGCGTCGCCGTCCCGCCCGCCGGCGCCTTGCCGCGCCAGACATTTCTGGCCAGCGCCGCTTCCAGTTCGCCGTCGTCCGCGCCGTCCAGCGCCGCCTGGTAGGCGGAGGAGCGGCCGTGGAACGCCTCCCACATCTTCTTCACCTTCTTGCCGATCGACATGTCGCCGACGCCGATCTCCCGCAAATTCATGTCCATGTCATGGAACATCGCATCGAACACCGCCTGCGCCAGGTCCGCCCCCGGCGGCGGCAGCGCGGTCAGGCGGCGGATCAGCAGGAACACATGCAGCCCCACCAGGTCGAAGCGCCCGTCCAGCGTGTCCGGCACGCCGAGGTCGGCGTAGTAGGCCGGCGCCCGCGCGGCGGCGACGGCGGCGCAATACAGCTCGAAGCCGGTGCGCTCATGCGGCGGGCGGCGCAGGAATGGCAGCACGTGGATTCTCCGTCGGGCGGGCGGCAAGCGCACATTGGTTGACATGCGCACGCCGCCATGAGACCGGAGAGGTAGCGTGATCGGCGGCTTGGTCAACCGCACGCGACGAGTCCGCCCGTCGCTATTGAGGAACGTTCAGTGCGCGCCATTCGCTCCCTCGCCCTCGCCGCCATTCTGCTCGCGCCGTTGGCGGGTTGCGACGGCACCGGCGATTTCTGGTCGTTCCCGCCGCAGGTGCGCGGCAGCAAGGTCGATGACGACCAGCTTGCCCAGCTTGTTCCCGGCACCTCCACCCGCCAGGACGTGACCGCGCTGCTCGGCTCGCCCACCGCCCATGCGTCATTCGACGACAATCGCTGGATCTACATCTCCGAGGTCACGCATCCGGTGATCGCCGGCACCCAGGGGATCGAGGACCAGCACGTCGTCGTCGTCAGTTTCGACGACAAGGGCCTGGTCACGGGGGTGGAGAAGAAGACGCAGGACGATGCGCTGCCGGTGGACGTGGTCGCCCGCGCGACGCCCTCGCCCGGCACCGAGGCGTCGCTGCTGCAACAATTGCTCGGCAACGTGGGCAAATTCTCGGCCGGCGTCCCGGACAGCAACGCGGGCAAGCAGGGCTCGGCGACCAATCCGGGGAATTTCTGAGCGAGCCGCCTGAAGCAAATCCGCTCGTCCAGACCTCCAGAGCTCCCTCTCCCCTTGTGGGAGAGGGTCGGGGTGAGGGGTTGCGCCGCACGGACTTCGGCGCGCCGACACCCCTCCCCCAACCCCCTCCCACAAGGGGAGGGGGTTCATTTCCGCCGATCAAAAGCGTTGGCCAAACAACGAATGTCTGCCTACGGAAAATGGCTCCAGCCGCCCCGCGCCAGCTTCATCTCCGTGCCGTCCGCCGCCAGCACCCGCACCATCGGCTCGCCCGCGACGAACCCGCCGATCTGCGTGACCGGCACGCCGAGCGCCGCCGCGTGCGCCACCAGGGCCGCCTCGGTCGCGGGCGGCACCGCCAAGGCCAGCTCGTAGTCGTCGCCGCCGGTCAGGCATAGCGGCAGATACCCCTCGCCCGCCGCCCGCGCCGCTTCCGAGCGCGGCACGTCGGCGGCCCGAATCTCGGCGGCGCAGCCGGAGGCGCGGCACAGGTGGGACACGTCCTGGACCAGACCGTCCGAGATATCCATTGCCGCCGAAACAAGGCCGTAATGGGCGACGTTCAGGCGCGGTCTCGGCAGCCGGTAGCGGTCGGCGAGCCATCCCGCCGGGTCCGCGAGCGTCCCTTGCGCCGCCAGCAGCCCGAGTGCGCCGTCGCCGATCGTGCCGGTCACATACAGCGCATCGCCCGGCCGCGCGCCCGAACGGCGGATCGCCTCGCCGGTCGCGACCGTGCCGATCGCGGTCAGCGACAGGCTGACCGGGCCGGGCGTCGAGGTGGTGTCGCCGCCGAGCAGGAAAATGCCGAACTCGGTCTGGTCCCGCGCCAGCCCGGCGGCAAATCCGGCAAACCAGTCCTCCGGCGTGCCGCGCGGCAGCGAGACGGTGAGCAGGTAACCGAGCGGCACGGCCCCCATCGCGGCGAGATCCGACAGGTTCGTCCGCAGCAGTTTTCGCGCGATATCGCCGGGCGCGTCGTCGGGCAGGAAATGCACGCCGCCGACCATCGCGTCCACGGTCATCACCAGCTCGCGGCCGGCCGGCGGGGCCAGCACGGCGGCGTCGTCGGTCAGGTCGAGCGCGCCGGGTCCGGCAAGCGGGCGGAAATGCCGGGCGATCAGGGCGAATTCGCCCGGCAGCGCGGTCACGCCGGTTCGGACTCCACCGGCGGAAACTCGCCGCTGCGCAGCAGATGCGCGAGCCGGTCGAGCACGCCGTTGGCGAGCTTCGGCGCGTCGCCCTCGAAGAAGCCGTGCGAGACGTCCAGGTATTCGTTGATCACGACGCGGCCGGGCGCGCCCCCCTCCATCATCAGTTCGGCCGCCCCTGCCCGCATCACCGCGCGCAGCACCGGGTCGAGCCGGGCGAGCGGCCAGTCGGCCGGCAGCGCCTCGGACAGCAGCCGGTCGATGTCCTCCTGCCGCAGCGTCGCGGTGCGAACGATCTGGCCGAACAGCCTGACGTCGGCGTCCGGCGCGCGCCCGTCCTCGAAGCCGCCGCTGCCGGGCAGTTCGCCGAGCCGGTGGCGGATGAACTCGTCGATCACCGTCTCCGGGCTGATCTGGCCCTGCTCGGCCTGGAACAGCGCCTGCACGGCGGCGACGCGGGCGGCGGTGCGCGGCCGGCCGCGTTCGGCTTTCGGCGTTCGCATCAGACCGCGCCCAGCCAGCGCGCCGCCTTGATCTGCACCAGCGCCGCCGCCGCCGCCTCCGCACCCTTGTTATGGCCATCGGTGCGGGAGCGGTCGTACGCCTGTTGCAGCGTATGCACGGTCAGCAGCCCATTGCCGAGGCACAGGCCGAATTGCAGCACCACCTGCGTCAGGCCCGACATCGCCTGATCGCAGACATAGTCGTAATGGTCGGTGTCACCCTTGACGACGCAGCCGAGCATCACGAAGCCGTCGTAGCGCCGCGACCCGCGCACCGCGAGCCGCACGGCACCGGCCAGTTCCAGCGCGCCGGCCACGTCGAGCACGTCGAACGTCGCCCCGGCTTCCGCCAGGATGCGCGCGGCGCCGTCACGCAGCCCGTCGACGACGTCCTGGTAATAGGGCGCGCGGACCACCAGCAGGTGCGGCGCCGGCCCGTCGAGCTTGGGTGCTGTCGGCAGCGGGGCGTCGATCGTGCTCATGTGGGCGCCTGCATGGCTTGGTCGAATGTCCAGGGGCACTGGACCGGGAACGTCGCGAGCTCGATGCCCGTTTCGACGGCGGCGTCCCGCCGTGCCTGTCGATAAGCGGTCTCCATGACCTCGGGGATCTTGGATTTGAGGCTCGGGTTATCGGCAAGATGGAGCGCGAGGGCGTCGCGGGCACCGTCGGTCGAGATGGTCCAGGACTGGCTGCGCCGCTGCGGCTGAAACTCCCATTTCAGCAGGTGCAGGAGCAACGTGGTGAGCCGGCTCGCCAACTCGCGCTTCTCGCCTCGCCCCACGCTGTCGATTTCCTCGGCGATATTCGCGATATCGGCGGCAGACAGCCTGCCGGCGCGCAGCAGCGACGCCTGCTCGTTCGCCCAGGCGTAGAAATCGCGCTCGTAAAGGTCGCTCATGCCTCGGTGTCCGCCGCCGGCTCGCCGTGCATCGCCTGCTCGAACGTCCAGGGCGATTCGGCCGGAAATGCCGTCGCCGGCAGGTCGGTCTCGCGCTGCGCGACCAGCAAGGCCGTCTGGTAAGCTTTTGCAAGGATGTCAGCCACTTGCCCGCCGAGGCTCGGGTTGTCTTCGAGAACCGACGCAACCTCGCGGCGCTGTTCCAGGATAGTCAATTCCCAGCTCCGCCCGCGCCGTTCCGGCTGCGCCTGCCATTTCAGCAGGTGCGTCAGCAGCACGGCCAGCCGGCTGGTCAGTTCGCGCCGTTCGCTGCGGCCCATGCTGTCGATTTCCTCGGCGATGTGCGCGATGTCGGCCGCCGAGAGCCTGCCGGCGCGCAGCAGCGACGCCTGCTCGTTCGCCCAGGCGTAGAAGTCGCGCTCGTACAGGGTATCGGACATCGAAACGCTCCTTGCGCCGCCGCGTCAGTCGGCCTGCTCGCGGCCGGGCTCGATGCGGCGCTGCTCGACGATGTTCAGGCCATAGCCTTCCCAGCCGACGATCGTCCGCTGCGTGTTGGACAGCAAGATCATGTCGCGCACGCCCAGATCGAGCAGGATCTGCGCACCGATCCCGTAGTCGCGCAACTGGCTCGGCGCCGGCTTGGCCTCGCCGAGCCGCCGCACCCGCTCGGACAGCTTGGTCGGCCACATCTCCCGCAACATCACCACCACGCCGCGCCCCTCGCGCGCGATCATCCCCATCGCCGTATGCAGCGCGCTCATCCCGGCGCCGCCGAGGAAATCGTCGATCAGATCGACGCCGTGCATCCGCACCGGCACCGGCCCAGTCGTCAGGTCGCCCTTCACCAGCGCCAGATGTTCGGCGTATTCGACCGTGTTGGCGTAGACGATCACCTTCCAGTCGCCGCCGATGACGTGGGTCAGCGGGCCTTCCTCGACGCGCTTGACCAGCCGCTCGGTGCGGCGGCGGTAGGCGATCAGGTCGGCGATGGTGCCGATCTTCAGATTGTGGTGCTGCGCGAACGCCACCAGTTCCGGCAGTCGCGCCATGGTGCCGTCGTCGTTCATGATCTCGCAGATCACGCCCGCCGGCGTCACCCCCGCGAGGCGCGCGATGTCGACCGCCGCCTCGGTATGCCCGGTGCGCACCAGCGTGCCGCCCTCGCGCGCGACGAGGGGGAAGATGTGGCCGGGCGTGGCGATCTGGTCCCGCCCGTTCTCCGGGTTGATGGCGACGGCCACCGTGTGCGCGCGGTCGTGCGCGGAGATGCCGGTGGTGATGCCGTGCTTCGCCTCGATCGAGACGGTGAACGCGGTCTGGTGGCGCGACCCGTTCTCCCGCGTCATCAGCGGCAGCCCGAGCTGCTCCACCCGCTGGCGCGTCATCGCGAGGCAGATCAGGCCCCGGCCGTAGCGCGCCATGAAGTTGATCACGTCCGGCGTCGCGAACTGCGCCGGAATGCACAGGTCGCCCTCGTTCTCCCGGTCCTCGTCGTCGACCAGGATGAACGGGCGGCCGTTGCGCGCCTCCTCGACCAGTTCCTCGATCGAGGACAGATACTGGTGCAGGCTGCGCGCCAGCGGAACGGCTTCGGTGGTCATTGGAACTCCCGCAGGCGCGCCACGTAGCGCGCCACCGTGTCGATTTCGATGTTCACCGTGTCGCCCGGCTTGAGGCTGCCGAAGCTGGTGACGGCGGCGGTGTGCGGGATGATGTTGACGCCGAAGCGGGTGCCGGCCACCTCGTTGCCCTCGACCTCGTTGACGGTCAGGGAGACGCCGTCGATCGCGACGCTGCCCTTCGGCGCGATGAATTTTGCAAGCTCTCGCGGCACCTCGAACACCCAGCGCGTCGAGCCGTTCTCCGGCGTCGACGAGGCGACCCGCCCGAGCCCGTCGACATGGCCGGCGACGATGTGCCCGCCGAGTTCGTCGCCGACCTTCAGCGGGCGCTCCAGATTGATCCGCGTGCCCTCCGTCAAGGCGCCGAGATTGGTCTTGGACAGCGTCTCCTGCGAGGCGGTGACGGCGAACCAGTCTGGTCCGACCTCGATCGCGGTCAGGCAGCAGCCGGAGCAGGAGATCGACGCGCCGATCGGAATGCTGGCGGTGTCCGCCCAGGCCGGCTCGGCGACCGGGGTCGCGATCACCAGCCGCATGTCCTGCCCGTCACCGATCGGCTGCACCGCGCGCACCGTCCCCAATCCCGTCACGATCCCGGTGAACATCCCTTTTCGTCTCCTACGCCGCGCGGCGAAATTCGGTCAGCATGTCGGCACCGACCGGCGTCGCCGCGTCGCGCACGAAGCGCGGCATCGCGGAAAGCGGCCCCACGCCGAACGCCTGCACGCCCGGCACCCCGTCGCCGCCCATCACGCCGGGGGCGTGGAACCAGGCGATGCGGTCCACCAGATCGTCGCGCAGCAAGGCCGCCGCCAGTTGCGCGCCGCCCTCCACCAGCACCCGCGTGATCCCGTTCTCCGCCATCGTCGCCAGCCCCTGCCGCAGATTGACACCGACCTCCGAGGGCTCGACCCGCAGCACCGCGACCCCCAGCCCGGCCAGCGCCGCCAGACGCACGGCGTCGGCGGACTTGCTGGCCAGAATCCAGGTTGGTGCGTCCCGCGCCGTGACAACGAGGCGCGATGTCAGACTGGTGCGCAGATGGCTGTCCGCCACCACGCGCACCGTCGGCACCGGCTTGTAGTCGGGGATGCGGCAGGTCAGGTCCGGGTCGTCGGCGAGCACCGTGCCGACGCCGACCATCACCGCGTCGTGCCGCCCGCGCAGCCCGTGCGCCGCCCGCCGCGCCGCCTCGCCGGTGATCCATTTGCTCTCGCCGGCATGGGTGGCGATCCTGCCGTCGAGCGTCGAGGCCAGCTTCAGCGTCACCAGCGGCCGGAGCTTGCGGAACCGCATGAAGAACCCGGCGTTCACGTCCTCGGCCTCGGCGCCCAGCAGGCCCTCCTCCACCTCGATCCCGGCGGCGCGCAGGCGGGAGATGCCCGCACCATCGACGCGCGGGTCGCAGTCGCGTGCGGCGACGACGACGCGGGCGACGCCGGCCGCGATCAGGGCATCGGTGCAGGGCGGCGTGCGGCCGTGGTGGCAGCAGGGTTCGAGGGTGACGAACACGGTCGCACCCCGCGCCGCCTCGCCGGCCATCGCCAGCGCGACCGGCTCGGCGTGCGGGCGTCCGCCGGGCGCGGTCACGGCGCGGCCGACCACCCGCCCGTCCTTGACGACGACGCAGCCGACCGACGGATTGGGCCAGCAATTGCCCAGCCCCCGCCGCGCCAGGGCCAGCGCCGCGCGCATATGTGAAAGATCGTTCATCGACCGGCTATGTGGGTTCGCTCAGTTCCCCGATGAAGGCCTCGAAATCCTTGGCCTCCCGGAAGTTGCGGTAGACCGAGGCGAAGCGGACATACGCCACCGCGTCCACCTCCTTCAGCGTCTCCATCACCAGTTCGCCGATCTGCTTGGAGGGGATGTCGCTCTCGCCGGAGGCTTCGAGCTGGCGGACGATGCCGTTGACGATCCGCTCGATCCGCTCCTCCGGCACCGGCCGCTTGCGCAAGGCGATCCGCACCGAGCGCGCCAGCTTGTCGCGGTCGAACGCGACGCGCCGCCCGTCCGACTTGACGACGGTCAGGTCACGCAACTGCACCCGCTCGATCGTGGTGAACCGCTGCGAGCATCCGGTGCAGAACCGCCGCCGCCGGATCGCCGACCCGTCGTCCGACGGCCGGCTGTCCTTCACCTGGGTATCCTCGTTGCCGCAGAACGGGCAGTGCATGGCGGCGCGAAGGCGCTAGCGATGCCCGCCATAGATCGGAAAGCGCGCGCACAGCGCCAGGACCTTCGCACCCACTTCGGCCTCGACCGTCGCGTTGGTGCCGTCGTTGGAGCGGGAGAGCCCGTCCAGCACCTCGCCGATCATCTGCCCGACCTGCTGGAACTCGGCGACACCGAAGCCGCGCGTGGTGCCGGCGGGGGTGCCGAGGCGGATGCCGGAGGTGATCGTCGGCTTCTCCGGGTCGAACGGGATCGCGTTCTTGTTGGCTGTCATGTGCGCCCGCTCCAGGCTCGCCTCGGCCGCCTTGCCGGTGACGCGCTTGGGGCGCAGATCCACCAGCATCAGATGGCTGTCGGTGCCGCCCGAGACGATCGCCAGCCCCTGCTCCACCAGCGTCGCCGCCAGCGCCTTCGCATTGTCGGCAACCGCGCGCTGGTATGCGCGGAACTCCGGCCGCAGCGCCTCGCCGAACGCCGCCGCCTTGCCGGCGATCACATGCATCAGCGGTCCGCCCTGCAAGCCGGGGAAGGTCGCCGAATTGAACTTCTTGCCGAGTTCGGGGTCGTTGCTGAGCACCATGCCGCCGCGCGGCCCGCGCAGGGTCTTGTGCGTCGTCGTCGTGACCACGTGCGCGTGCGGCAGCGGGCTCGGGTACACCCCCGCCGCGACCAGCCCGGCGAAATGCGCCATGTCGACCAGGAAATACGCGCCGACCTCGTCGGCCACCTTGCGGATGCGGGCGAAGTCGATGATTCGCGGGTAGGCCGAGCCGCCGGCGATGATCATTTTCGGCCGTTCCGCCCGCGCCTTGGCTTCGAGCTCCTCGTAGTCGAGCAGCCCGTCGTCGGCGCGCACGCCGTACTGCACCGCGCGAAACCATTTGCCGGACAGGTTCGGCGCCGCCCCGTGCGTCAGATGTCCGCCGGCCGCCAGACTCATGCCAAGAATCGTGTCGCCCGGCGTCAGCAGCGCCAGGAACACGACCTGGTTCGCCTGCGCGCCCGAATGCGGCTGCACGTTGGCGAAGGCGCAGTCGAAAAGCTGGCGTGCCCGGTCGATCGCCAGTTGCTCGGCGACATCGACATACACGCAGCCGCCGTAATAGCGCCGGCCCGGATAGCCCTCGGCGTATTTGTTGGTCAGCACGGACCCCTGCGCCTCCATCACGGCGGCGGAGACGATGTTCTCGCTGGCGATCAGCTCGATCCCGTCCTGCTGGCGCACCAGCTCGTGCCCGATCGCGGCGGCGAGTTCCGGGTCGGTCTCGGACAGCGGGGCGGCGAAGAAGCGTTGCAGGCTGGCGGCGGGCGACTGCTCGTTCATGATGAACCCCTTTTCCGGGCTTGGAATTGGCTGGCTGTATCATGGCACGGCGATGCGTCAAATCGGGCATCGACGGCGCCGCCGCGCGCCGGCCGATCACCCTTCCCGGACGCACCGGGACGTGCGCGCCGCGCTTCGGATAAAATTAAGCTTAGGGCCCAAGGCTGGCAGGAGATCCGGCCAGGGAAGTCCGATGAACGAGCTTTGGTTCTACGACCGCATGTCGAAGTTCGGCTTCATGAACTATCGCGCCAAGATCATGGTGATGGCGTTCATCGGCACGCATGTCCCGCTGATCGCGCTGGCCTGCTATATTGCGATGCGCACCTCGAACGATTGGCACGCGGTGATCGGCACGCTGATCGTGACACTCGCGGCCACACTCGCCGGCACCGCCGTCACGCTGCTGGTGCTGCACCATCTGCTGCGCCCGGTGACGCTGACCGCGCGCACGCTGCGCAATTACAAGATCAACCGCGAGGTCGGCACGCTCCCCAGCCACTACACCGATGAAGTCGGCACGCTGATGGCGGACGCCAGCGAAACGCTGGTGCATCTGGAAGAGGCGCTCGACGTGCTGGAGCATCGGGACGCCACGACGCGGCTGCCCAACCGCAAGAAGCTCGTCGTCGATCTCGCGCGGCGGATGCGCGGCACGGCGCCGTTCGCGGCCTGCGCGGTCCGCTTCGGCGCCTACCACCGGATGATGGAGACGCTCGATCTGCAAGCGGCCGAGGCAGCGGTGATGGAGATCGCAGGGCGCCTGCGCCCGGCCCTGCGGCGGGAGGAGACGCTGTACCGCGTCAGCGGCGCCGAATTCATGATCATCAGCCCGCTGATGGGCAGCAAGCCGGAGGAGATCGGGGCGCGGCTGCGCACGCTCGTCGGCACCTGCGGCGGTCCCATCATCGCGCAATCGCTGACCATCGAGCCGCAACTCCATGGCGCCGTGGCGCTGTTCCCGGAGGACGCGCAGGCGCCCGATACGCTGATCGACCACGCCATCGCCGCCGTCGCGCTGACCACCGACGAGATCAGGGTCAGCTTCCATTCCCCGGCCTCGCGCCAGGCGGCGGTCGAGCGGCTGCGGATGGAGCAGGATTTGCGCCGCGCCCTCGCGAGCGACGAGTTCGTGCTGCATTATCAGCCCGTCATCGACCTCGCGCGCGGCGAGGCGGTCGGCGCCGAGGCGTTGATCCGCTGGCAGCACCCGGAGCATGGCCTGCTGCCGCCCGGCCGGTTCATCGCGGTGGCGGAAGCGTCCGGCCTGATCGAGCCGATGGGGCTGTGGGTGATGCGCCGCGCCTGCGCGCAGATCAACGACTGGAACGGGGCCGGGCTGCCCGGGCTGAAGGTCGCGATCAACCTCTCGGCACGCCAGTTCCTCGACCCCAATCTGGTCACGTTCGTCCAGGATGCGCTGAACGCCTCCGCCGTGTCGGCCGAGCAGCTTGAGATCGAACTGACCGAGACGGCGGCGATGGCCGACCACGACTACACCCGCGCCGTGTTCGGCAAGCTGCGCGACCTTGGCGTCAGCATCGCGATCGACGATTTCGGCACCGGCTACGCGAGCATGAGCTATCTGCGCAAGCTGCCGTTCGACAAGCTCAAGATCGACCGCGAATTCGTCGTCGAGGTCCACAAGACCCGCGACAGCCAGGCGATCTGCGGCGCGCTGGTGGCGCTGGGCAAGGGGCTGGGGCTGCGGGTCCTGGCCGAAGGCACGGAGTCGGAGGACGAGGTCCGCTTCCTCCGCTCGCGCGGCTGCGACCTGTATCAGGGCTACTGCTTTTCCCGCCCGCTCGCCGCCGCTGATTTCGAGGCGGGTCTGGCGAACATTTCCGGCAAGGCCCGCGCCATGTCGCTCCGCCTCGCCGCCGCGCCGGCCAACGCGGAACCCGCGCTGGTACGCTAGCCGCAGGCCCCGGCTTACGCCGCCAGTCGGGTCAGACAGTGCGGCAGCGTGGGCCGGCGTTCCGCGTCCTGCATCCGCGCCTCGCCGAGCCCGGCCATTGAAAGCCGGATCTCGACCGCGAGGTCGTCCAGGCGGCGCTGCCGGCGTTCCCAGTGCTTGCGCCGCCTGGCCGGCACATCGGCGGCGTTGCGGTCCGATGGCTGGCGCGGCAGCTGATAGTCGCCATCCGGCAGGCGCAATCCGCCCAGTTCCTCCCAGAATGCGTCGTACAGCCCGGCCTGAATCACCGCGCCCTTGCGGGTCCCGCGCAGCACGTGGTGCGACAGCGAGGTGGCGAAGATCGTGCTGGCGCCGAAGCCGAGCGCGAGCTGATAGGCTGCCTCGATAACCACCGCATTCGGTCGCAAACCGTCCAGCGCCTTGGTCGCCGCCTTCACCGCCGCGCGGCCCTCCGGCCCCGGCGGCCCCTGCACGCCGCCGATGCGCAGGCACGACGCCGTCTGTGCGGACCCGCCGATCGTGAACGTCACGTCGGCGAGCCGGACGCCGCTGGCACGCGAACGCAATGACAGCGTCGCCTCGCCCTCGCGGCGGTCGCCAAAGGGTGCGCGCAGCAAAACAAGCTCGTACTCGTCCGCGCCATCCCCCGGCATTTCACCAAGGCGGATCGGCGCACCGCCGAGAAATCCGGTCAGCACCTCCGGGCGCATCGCGCGCCGCAGCGCCGCGTGATGCGCGATCAGCAGATCGACCCGCTGGCCGGCGGTCAGGCCGAGCCGGACATGCGCTCGCCCGATCTTCAGCAGGCTGTCGACAACGATGGATCGGGGGATGCCGTGCCCATCCTCGCGGCTGAAAAAACGCAGCAGTCGCATCGTTGGCGCCGGGTGCAGCAGGCCGCGCGCGACGAAATCCAGGACCGGCCGCACGGAACGCCGCTCGGCCAGGACGATCGCGGCGGATTGGACAAACGGGAAATACATTTCGACCTGCGCCAGCCTCGGCTTGAACGAGAACAAGTCGCAACGTGGGCGAATCACGGCCTCACATCACTAGGATGTGAATAGCCCATTCATGACCGAATTGTAAACCAATTTTGTGTGCGTGCCGCTGCGCCGGCGTTCAGGCTGATCAGCGACGCGGCACCTTGACTCGTTCGGCCTCCTCGGCCACGGCCAGATCGCCGAGTGCTGCCATCGTCGCCGCGATCTGCGCCGCGAGCTGGGCAAGGCGGGTCTGCCGGCGCTCCCAATCCTTGCGCCGCTTGGCGGGCACCTCCGCCTCGTCGCGGTGCGGCGGGTGGCGCGGCAGCAGATAGTCGCCGGCGGGCAGGCGCAGGCCGCCCAACTCCTCCCAGAACAAGTCATAGGGTCCGGCATGGATCATCGCCGCCTTGGGGGTAACGAACAGAACGTGATGCGACAGCGACGTCGCGTACACCGTGCTGGCACCGAGGCAAAGTGCGAACTGATACGTCGCCTCGATCACCACCGCCTTCGGCCGCAAGCCGTCGAGCGCCTTGGTCGCTGCCTTGATCGCCGCCTTGCCGTGCTGCACCGGCGGCCCCTGGGCGCCGCCGATCCGCAGGCAGTCCGCCTTCTGCTTCGATCCGCCGATCACGAACGTGACGTCGGCGAGCCGGACGCCGTTGGCGCGCGACCGCAGGGTCAACGTCGCCTCGCCCTCCTGGCGGTAGGCCACCGGCGCGTGGATCAGCAGAACCTCGTAGACATCGCGCCCCTCCCCGGCCATCTCGCCAAGGCGGATCGGCGCGCCGTCAAAGAAATCCGCCAGCAGCTCCCGGCGGAACGCCCGGCGCAGGGCGGCGTGGTGGGCGATCAGCAGGTCGACCCGGTCGCTCGGGCTCAGGCCGATCCGATAATGCTCGCGCCCGATCTTCAGCAGGCTGTCGACCCGCACCGACCGAGGCATGAAAGCCTCGCCCTCGTGCCAGAAATAGCGCAGCAGTCGCAGCGTCTGCGCCGGATGCCGCACGCCGCTGACCGCAAACCGGGCAGCCGGCCGCAAGGCCCGCCGCTCGGCGAGGATGATCACGACAGCATAGAGAAACGCGAAAAGCATTTCCGCGGAGGCGAGAATCCTGGCTTGCACCAGAACGAGTCGTGACATCCGTGACTGCCATCCTGTCTGTCCGTCACCCGTCCTACGTTTTTCGTGCGGTCGATGGAACCCCTCGCCGCACTCAACAGGCTGCGATTGCATGGAACCCGGGCCCTTGGTGTTTTGCCCCCGCCGGGATTATGCGTAGCGATCTGTCCGCCGCGGAGCCCCGCCCCCATGACCACCGGCCGCTACCCTTCGATCCGCCTGCGCCGCAACCGCACCGACGGCTGGACCCGCCGGCTGGTCGCCGAGACAAGACTGTCGGTCGACGATCTGATCTGGCCGGTCTTCATCATCGAGGGGCGCAACACCATCACCGACGTGGCCTCGATGCCCGGCGTCAAGCGCGTCACGCTGGACCGGCTGGCGGCGCATGTGGAGCCGGTGGCCGCCCTCGGCGTGCCGGCGATCGCGCTGTTCCCGGCGACGCCCGCGCACAAGAAGGACGCGGAGGGGAGCGAATCCGGCAACCCCGAGAACCTGATGTGCCAGGCCGCCCGCCTGCTCAAGCGGGAGTTCCCGAACGTCGGCCTGGTCGGCGACGTCGCGCTCGACCCCTACACCGACCACGGGCACGATGGCGTCATCCGAGACGATTACGTCCATAACGACGACAGCGTCGCCGTGCTCGTCCGCCAGGCGGTCAACCAGGCGGCGGCCGGCATCGACGTGATCGCGCCGTCCGACATGATGGACGGCCGGGTGGCCGCGATCCGCGCCGCCCTCGACGCGGAGGGTTTCATCCACACGCGGATCATGAGCTACGCGGCGAAATACGCCTCGGCGTTCTACAGCCCGTTCCGCGACGCCCTCGGCTCCGGCGGCGTGCTGCGCGGCGACAAGAAGACGTATCAGATGGACCCGGCCAATTCCGACGAGGCGCTGCGCGAGGTCGAACTCGATCTCGCCGAGGGCGCCGACATGGTCATGGTCAAACCCGGCCTGCCCTACCTCGACATCGTCCGCCGCGTGCATGAGCGGTTCCGTGTGCCGACGTTCGTCTATCAGGTGTCCGGCGAATATTCGATGCTGATGGCCGCCGTCGGCAACGGCTGGCTCGACCACGATCGCGGGATGATGGAGAGTCTGATCGCGTTCAAGCGGGCGGGGGCGTCCGGCGTCCTGACCTACTTCGCCCCGGCGGCGGCGAAGTTGCTGAAGACGGGGTGAGCGGGGTGCCACCGGCGAGGGTCAGGATTGTTTTGACCACAACCGACATTGGCACGCTCCTCGGAAGATCGCCGTGCGCGCAGCCTACGGCAGGCGCCGCGCCGGTGCCACTCTACCCCAGCCCCGGGACGGGCACGCCCACCGTCTGCGCCAACAGAAAAAAATTCAGCGCCAGCACGACCGCCGCCATCAGCACCGCCAGCGCCTGCACCGGGCGCGAGGAGGCATAGTCGCCCATCACCGCCCGCCGCCCGGTGAACCACAGCAGCGCGAGCATCGGCACCGGCAGCGCGAGGCTCAGCACGACCTGGCTGTAGACCAGCGCGTCGGTCGCATTGACGCCCGCCGCCACCACCGCGAACGACGGCAGCATCGTCACCAGCCGGCGCAGCCACAGCGGCGTCCGCCAGTGCAGGAAATCCTGCATGATGGTCTGCCCCGCCATCGTCCCCACCACCGAACTCGACAGGCCCGAGGCCAGCAGCGACACCAGAAACACGCTCGCCGCCCCGGCGCCCAGCAGCGGGCCGAGCGTGTGATACGCCGTCTCGATCTCGGCAACCTCCGGGTGGCCGGCATGGAACGTGGCGGCGGCCATCGCCACCATCGCCATGTTGACCAGCCCCGCCAGCCCCAGCGCCAGCAGCACCTCCCGATTGGAATAGCGCAGCAGTTTCTTCCGCTCCGCCGCGCCGGCGGTCGGCAGCCGTCCCCGCGTCAGCGCGGAGTGCAGGTAGATCGCGTGCGGCATCACGGTCGCGCCGACGATGCCCACCGCCAGCGCCACGGCGTCAGCATCCGGCAGCGAGGGAATGACCGTCCCCAGCCCCGCCGCCGCCCAGTCCGGCGGCGCGATGAACAGCTCGGCGAGGTAGCAGACGCTGATGATGCCGACGAACAGGCCGATCGCGATCTCCAGCGGCCGGAACCCCCGGCCGCCCAGCAGCAGCATCGCGTAGGTCGCGACCGCCGTGATCGCGAGGCCGGCCAGCAGCGGGATATGCAGCAGCAGCGACAGCCCGATGCCGCCGCCCAGGAACTCGGCGAGGTCGGTGGCCATCGCCGCGACCTCGCTGACCGCCCACATCGCCAGCACCAGTTTGCGCGGCAGGCCGTCGCGGCAATGCTCGGCGAGGCTGCGGCCGGTCACGATCCCCAGCTTCGCCGACAGCGCCTGGAACAGCATCGCGATCGCGTTGGCCAGCACCACCACCCACAGCAGCGCGTAGCCGTAATGCGCGCCGGCCTGGATGTTGGTCGCGAAATTGCCGGGGTCGGTGTAGGCGACCGAGGCCACCACCGCCGGCCCGACGAACGGCAGCATCGCGCGAAAGCCCCGCCTGCGCCCGGCCAGCACGTCCTGCCCGGCCAGCACCATCCGCTCCGTCATCGTCGTCCGCGGCAACGCCTCGCTCATCCCAGCCCCGACCCAAAGATGTAGCCTCGGCTACAAGTGGTGGCGCAGGATGTGGGTTCAACGTTCCACGGGTCAAGTCTCTTCTTGGCGACGGTCGTGGTTGCAAAGGAACGGCGGCGGCGGTACGCCAACGGCGACGCCCAGGGGACCGACCGCGCATGAGCAATCGGGCATGAGCACGACTCAGCCGTCGCCCATCGAACTGCCCGAGGAGCCGACGCAGGCGCGGCGGTTCGGCAAGACCCGCACCGCGCAATCCACCGCGCTGCTGGAGGATTACGTCGAGCTGATCGCCGACCTCCTGGCCATCGGCGGCGAGGCGCGGCCGACCGACATCGCCCGCCGCCTCGGCGTCTCTCACGCGACCGCGATCAAGGCGATCTCCCGCCTCAAGCGCGAGGGGCTGGCGACCGCCCGCCCCTATCGCGGCGTGTTCCTGACCGACGCGGGGGAAAACCTCGCCGCCCGCGCCCGGCTGCGCCACCGGCTGGTGGTCGACCTGCTGCTCGCCGTCGGCGTCCCGCGCGAGGCGGCGGAGCAGGACGCGGAGGGCATGGAGCACCATGTCTCCGACACGACGCTGGCGGCGTTTTCACGGTTTCTGGCTGGGAAGTAGCCCGCCGGCCATTGCACCATCGGACAGGCGGGCGCGATCGCACCAGGCGGCGGCCTCGCGCGACAGTTCGATGCTCGGCCGCTCGATCCAGCGCCAGACCAGCAGGGCGCACGGCACCACCAGCGCAACCGCCAGCCCCGGCCCGACCGCGCGGATCACCACCGCGTGCGAGAGATACAGCGAATAGGAAATCTGGCCGAGCCAGAGCAGGCTGCGCGGCGCGCTGGCCGGCCAGCGGATCGGGAAGGACGAGCCGGCCACGCCGATGGCGAAGAAGAACATCGAACTCGCATAGCCGCTCGCCGGGATCAGCAGCGCGCACGCGGCCGTCACCCCGAGGGCGGCCACCCGGCCACGCCGCGCCGCCAGGAACATCAGCGGCAGGACCGGCGTCGCCGCCGCCTCGACGAACACGGACCATGACGGGACATTGACCAGCCGCATCGTATCGACCCAGAACCCCGGCCACCAGACGAGCTCCCCCAGCGGCGGGCTTTCCAGCAGCAGCAGGGACCCGGCCGTCACGCACGCCGCGTGCAGCGGCCAGAGGCGGATCATCCGCCGGACCACGAACCGCAGGTACTGCCCGTCCCACGCGCGCGCGAGAACGTAGCCCGACATCGCGAAGAACAGCGCGACGACGACGCGCGCCGGCACCTCCAGCGCGGACGAGCCGAAGGCGATGGCGATGTGATTGACGACGACCAGGACAGCAAGGACGCCCCGCAAGGCGTCCAACGCGGGCACGCGCGGGGACATTGGCAGCCGGTGCGATCTGTTCGGCATAGAGTCCCATTTCGGCAAAAACAAACGGTTATCACATCGAATTTCCCGCGACACCCGGCCCGGCGGGCGGAGATGCCGGCGTGCGCTAACTAGCGGCCGAGCGGCGTCGCCGGCGTGCCGGCGACCTGCGCGCGCGCGGCCACGCGGTCGGCGCCCGGCAGCGCCCCGATCCTCCGCCCATCGGCGGCCTCGATGGTCGCGATCCTCGCCGTCGGCACGATCGAGGCGGCTGGCAGTCCGGCCATATCGACAAGCATCGGCAATTTTTCGGTGGCGATGTCGCGGGCGGCAAGCCCCGACGCGGGGCCTTATCCCGCCGCCCGCTCTGGCCATCTGGTCATCAGCAGGCGGCTGGTCACGATCAGCGGGCCGTAGACGAGCGCGTGCAGCAGCAATGTGCTCTCGCCGCCGGGCGCGTCGGCGAGGATCATGCCGGTCGTGAAGTAGCGCCACGCGGCATAGCCGGTCCACGTCAGCGCCAGCGCGAACAGACACCATTTGGCCGGCCGGATCATCGCATCCTCGTTTTGGTCATCAGCGCACAGGATGCCGGAACGATATTAAGATTCCCCTTCAGCCCGGCCCGCCCGGAAAGCCGCGCATGGTCGTTGGCCAGCGGAACCTCCCGTCGGGTGTAGGGCGGAAAAGCGCAGCGCCTTCCGCCATCGCAGCCATCCCGCGCGCCAACGGTGCCGGGGTCCGACGGTCACGACGGCACCATGCGTCGGCGGAAGGCACCGCGCTTTTCCGCCCTACACAACAACCCGTTGATTCACCATCAATTCGTCATCGCCGAACTTGATCTGGCGATCCATGGGGATCGCACGCAGCGTCGGTAGGGTGGGCTTCAGCCCACCTAACGTGCGCCCGATGGTGGGCTGAAGCCCACCTTACAACACATTGATTGAATGAGAATTCATCATCGCCGGGCCCAGACCCGGCGATCCATGGGACCGCACCAAGCTGTAGGGTGGGCTTCAGCCCACCTAACGTGCGCCCGAGGGTGGGCTGAAGCCCACCCTACACCCACCCTACACCCATCCCATTGATTCAAAACGAACTCGTCATCGCCGGGCCCAGACCCGGCGATCCATGGGACCGCACCGGGCGTCAGAAACGTCAACGGACACGTTAATCCCACTTGACATTACCGCGTCAGTGATCCTATCTTCCCGCCGTGACCGACGCAGCCCCACCCGCTCCCCCAACCCCCACCGCCGCCACGCGGTTCTCCGTCGCGCTGTTCTACCTGCTCGGG
>Ga0116226_10000736_pt1 | contig 28060 bp, 23 predicted proteins | sample S1TSphfallax_FD_89692 | JGI IMG/M metagenome (GOLD analysis project Ga0116226, IMG submission 89692) | Host-associated microbial communities from peat moss isolated from Minnesota, USA - S1T2_Fa - Sphagnum fallax MG | ecosystem: Host-associated > Plants > Peat moss > Unclassified | place: USA... | reverse complement strand
GCAATTCCATCTCGCTTTCCTGTTGCTGCAAAAAGGGGATTTTGATCAGGGCTGGCGGCAATTTGAATATCGCTGGCAACTCGATAGTGCTGATCACGTACTGGAATTGAGCGAGCCGCTGTGGGATGGCAAAGCAGATATCGCTGGCAAGAAAATATTGCTCTATGCCGAGCAGGGCTATGGCGATACCTTGCAGATGTGTCGTTACGCCAAGCTCGTCGCGGAACGTGGTGCAACGGTAATGCTGATCGTGCCGCAGGAGTTGAAGTCGTTGATGGCACACTGCGCTGGTGTCGATGCGGTTTTTTCCAGCGAGGTGGAAATACCGAGTCGGTTCGACTACCAATCGCCATTGATGAGCTTGCCCTTGGCCTTTGGTACGACACTGGAGTCAATCCCTGCCGATATTCCCTATCTGTCTTGCGACCCGGCCTTGGTGCATCAGTGGCAGGTACAGATTGGCGAACGCAAGGGCTTGCGTGTTGGCTTGGTGTGGGCTGGCAATCCGCGCAAGAGTTTGGCGAACACGCAGATTGTGGATATTCAGCGTAGCCTGCATTTCACGCAATTGAAGCCCTTGCTGAAAGTCGAGGGTATCGAATTCTTCAGTCTGCAAATGGGTGAAGAAGCACAGGCGCAACTGGCGAAGCATCCGCAGGTCAATGACTATACCGGATTGATCCGGGATTTTCACGACACTGCTGCATTGATCGATAACCTTGATCTGGTGATCAGTGTCGATACTTCCGTTGCCCACCTGGCGGGCGCACTCGGCAAGCCGATATGGATGCTCAACCGTTTCAATTCCTGCTGGCGCTGGCTGCTGGATCGTAACGATAGCCCCTGGTATCCGAGCATGCGCATCTTCCGGCAGTCAAGCTTTGGCGACTGGGATGGCGTAATTGATGAGGTTGCGAAAGCGCTGCGTGAACTTGCTGGCACAAGCGAGAGCGAGGCGGCACAAACGGAATCTGATTCCGGGCAAATGGCCGCCAATATGCAACAGGCATTGATGCATCATCAGGCAGGTCGCTTGCCAGAAGCGGAGGCGCTGTATCGGCAAGTCCTCGCTGTGCAGCCACGTCATGCTGATGCTTTGCATTATCTTGGTATGCTTGCCTATCAACGCGGCAGTTCGCGGGAAGCGATTGATTTGATTCAACAGGCCATTGCGATCGATTCCAGCAATGCGCTGTATCCCTATAATCTCGGCACCATTTATCGGCAAAGCGGTGATTTGGCGGCCTCGATAGCCAGTTACAAGCAAGCGATTGCGTTGAAGGACAATTTTGCCGACGTCCATTACAAGCTTGGCCTCAGCTATCAGCAGGCAGGGCAGTTGAGTGAGGCAGAAGCCTGTTATCGAAAGGTGATTGCACTGTCGTCCGATCATGTCGGTGCATATAACAACCTTGGCAGCGTGTTGCAGGATATGGGGCGCATGGTCGAGGCAGAGGCTAGTTATCGACAAGCGTTGCGCATCAATCCCAATTTCGCCGATGCCTACCTGAACTTTGGCAACCTACTTAAGGATGGCGGTAAGCTGCGCGATGCCGAGATGAATTATCGGATGGCATTGGAACTGCAACCCAACTACACCAAAGCACATAACAATCTCGGTGTACTCCTGATGCAGCAGCAACGCTTCGTGGAAGCCGAACAAAGTTATCGTCTGGCGTTGGCGCTGCAACCGGATTCAGTCGAAATTCACAGCAACCTGGGATTCGCGATGGTGGAGCAGCATCGCTTTGCCGAAGCGGAGCAGTACTTCCGTGCTGCATTGCGCTTGCAACCAGAATTTGCGGAAGCCTATAACAATCTCGGTATCGTGCTACGCGAGCAGGATAAGCTTGAAGAATCGGAAGCAGCATTTCGCAAGGTGCTGCAACTGAATCCATCCTTCGGAAGTGCCTATAACAACCTCGGCAATCTGTTGCGCGAATCAGGACGTCTCGAAGAAGCTGAGGTGTATTACCTCGATGCTTTGCGTCTCAGGCCGGATTATTACGATGCCCGGATGAACTACTCCTTCTCCCTGCTGCAACGCGGAGATTTTCTGCGTGGCTGGGAGGAATATGAGTCGCGCTGGCACACGCGCGGCTTCGAGTCGCCGCATGTATTTGCCCAGCCACTGTGGAACGGTATCGGTGATTTACGCGGCAAGGCGATTCTGATTCATGCGGAACAGGGCTTTGGCGACACCTTACAGTTTGTGCGCTATGCGGCATTGCTGCAACAGCGCGGCGCCATCGTCTATGCGCTGGTCCCAGCCGAGTTGAAGCCACTGCTCTCGACCTGCGAAGCAATTACCGTCGTGATCGCGCCGGGTGACGTGCAGCCGCCTTTCGATTGGCATTGCCCGATGATGAGTCTGCCGCGTGTATTGAAAACAGAAGTGGCAAGCATTCCGAATCAGGTGCCTTACCTCGCGGCCAGCCAGATCAGCATCGAACGCTGGCGGAAATTGCTGGGTACGAAAACGGCATTACGCGTCGGCCTGGTATGGGCTGGTAGTCCGCGCAAAAACCAACCTGCGGCGCAGTTGATTGATCGGCGACGCAGCATGGCTTTCGATACCATCAAGCCATTGCTGAAGGTGCAGGGCGTGCAATTCGTCAGTCTGCAATTGGGAGAGGATGCCCGTGCTCAAATCGATACCAAAGCCCGACTGCTGGATGTCTCTCACGAATTGCGTGATTTTGAAGAGACGGCAGCATTGATTGCCAACCTTGATCTCGTGATTAGTGTTGATACGGCGGTCGCCCATCTGGCGGGGGCACTGAACAAGCCGGTATGGTTACTCAATCGCTTTAACACTTGCTGGCGCTGGTTCTCTGATCGCACCGATAGTCCATGGTATCCGAGCATGCGCATTTTCCGGCAGCCAGTCATGGGGGATTGGACCAGCGTGATTGCCGAGGTGCAGGCAGAATTGAAGCGGCTTGCTGCACCGTCGGCCACCGGCACACAGCAAACGCGGGCCAAGCGTAAGAAGAAACGCTGACCCGCTTTCATCCGCTTTCTGCGTGCGACTATTGATATCCGCTGGTGATCTTGTGCACCATGCCCATGATCGCCGTCATCTGTGGCGCAGATTTGATCGCGTAGTTGGAGCCGGTGTAGCCCCACCAATCCCAGCAACCATAGGGGTTATAGGGCAGGTAGGATGAGATTGTCTGCGGATACAAGACCAGGATGCCATTGTTGTCTGCCCATTCGTTGATGCCGGAATTTTGCACGAAGCTAGTGCTGACCGTTTCCTGATTCTGTTCGCAACCATGCAAGGCGACTACGAGCTTGCAGGCGTTGCCGCTACTGCAGGTTGTCGGCACATAGAGCCAGGCGCTTGCATCCATTCCAATTGCAGCGCAATTCGATGATGGGCAATATGTATTCTGATTGAATTGCACATACTTCCCGCTCGGCTTGGTATTGCGTGACGACAGGCTGCCGTAGAACATCGTCAAAAATGTTTTCTCGACGTCGATGCCGCAGTTATTCAAATACGGTACGCCCAAATAGGCGCAGACATCGACGGCGTCGGGGCTGACCCACGAATGTTCGGCAGGCGTCGAATTGTTGTAGGTGATGTTGGCAGCAGATGTGAAGCTCAACCAGTATTGCTGCAAGTCGTTCATCGTCTGCTGATAGACGACCGTATCAAGCGTGCCGCTGAACATATAGATTGGCTTGCCATTGATATTGCTGACCGGGTCGATATTCCCCGCATTGGCCTGCATCTTCGTATAGCTGACCAAGGATGAAACCGGTACGCCAACGCCGGTGGTGCAAGCTTCGGTCCATAGCGTCAGATTGTATTGATTACAGTAGTAGCTGGCGCCAGCCATGATCGCGGCACCGTGGATGCTGGCCGAATTCGCGACCTGCAATTGCACTGCCATATCCGCCCCGGAGGATATCCCGGCTACGGTAACGGTATTCGGATTGACGTTGTATGCACCAAGACTGCTGACTGCAAAAGCGGGGAGGCTGAATATGCTGATCAAGCCGATCAAGATGATGCGGAAGATGCTTTGCTTATGCATGATGACTCCTGTGAAATCATGAACGCATCGGCGGATACGTTCAGACGATAACGGGATCGAAATGACTGTGCATGCACAATTCGATGGTACATCACATCGAATGTTGCAATGTGTCGGAGCGCAACAAGGAAAGCTATCCGCCGCGCGGATGGTGCGTGAATAAGATGTGCATGAATGTCTCCAGTTTTTATTGGCTATGCCGTTTTATTTATACATTCGCAATGCAGGCTCTCGTCACGTGCGAATGCAATTCATCTTAGGATGAAAGCCCGGAGAAGGAAAGGCGCCAGTATTTGTACGGTATCGGCGCGTGTAATGCATTGGTAACGCATTACCGCGGCGAAAATTTATTGATCGCGCAATGCACGTCGATACTGAATCGCCTCGGCGACATGTTCTTTGCGTATCGTATCGCTTTCAGCCAAGTCGGCAATCGTCCGCGCGACTTTCAGCACGCGATGATAGGCGCGCGCCGACCAGTTCAGGCGCGTCATTGCGTTGCTCAATAGCTGATCGCCATTTGCATCCGGCTTGCAGTAGGTATCGATTTCGGTCGTGGACAACACATTGTTGCCCTTGCCCTGACGCCGAATCTGCGTTGCGAATGCCTTGTCAACACGTTGCGCGACGACTTCCGACGATTCTCCGGTCGCGTGCTTTTTCAAATCTTCGTGCGGCAAGGCCGGAACCAGAATCTGCATATCGATCCGGTCAAGCAAGGGGCCGGAGATACGGTTCTGATAGCGCGAAACTGCATCTGGCGAACACTGGCAGGGATGCTGATTGCTGCCTGCGTGTCCACAGGGGCATGGGTTCATTGCCGCAACGAGCTGGAAGCGTGCAGGAAAGTCGGCTTGTCTTGCGGCTCTCGAAATGGTAATCTGACCTGACTCTAATGGTTCGCGCAATACCTCCAGCACTTTGCGGTCGAACTCAGGAAGCTCATCCAAAAATAATGTTCCTCTGTGAGCGAGCGAGATCTCCCCCGGCCTTGGAGTTGAACCCCCGCCAACCAATGCAATTCCCGACGAAGTATGATGCGGCGATCTAAAGGGCCGGGTCTTCCATTTCTCTTTTGAGAAACCACTGGTGAGTGATTGCACTGCTGCGGACTCCAGTGCTTCTTCGTCGGTCATCGAAGGCAATATGCCCGGGAAGCGAGACGCCAACATCGATTTGCCAGTGCCCGGAGGGCCAACCAAAAGTATGCTGTGGTTGCCAGCAGCGGCGACTTCCAATGCGCGTTTCGCCTGCACCTGACCTTTGACGTCCGAGAGATCGGGATAGCGCGGTCGGCCTACAGGCAGGCTGGCGACGTGGCGTGTCAATCTCGCTTCGGCATCGCGTGCAGCGAAATGTGCGCACACATGCAATAATGAATCTGCGGGGAGGATGGCAATGTCTTTGACCAGTGCTGCTTCGTCGGCATTGGTGCGTGGCAGGATGAAAGCGCGTTGCGTGCCGGACTGGTTTTTATGCATCGCATAAGTCATTGCCAATGCGCCGCGTACCGGCCGTAATTCGCCAGACAGGGAAAGTTCTCCTGCAAACTCGTATTGATCGAGTTCGTCGGCAGGCATCTGGCCTGAGGCAGCGAGGATGCCCAATGCAATCGGCAAGTCGAAGCGACCTGATTCTTTCGGGAGATCGGCTGGGGCCAGATTTACCGTGATTCTTCTCGTAGGGAACTCAAATTGTGCGTTTTGCAGAGCTGCACGTACACGATCCTTTGATTCCTTGACCTCGGTTTCTGGCAGGCCAACAATCGTAAATGAAGGCAAGCCATTTGCCAGATGCACTTCGACTGTCACCTCTGGCGCGTTCATTCCTGCCAGCGCACGACTTTTCAAAACCGCCAAGCTCATTCACTGCCCCTGCGAAATCGATCTATAAGAAGCGCAACACGGTTGTCGCGCCCAGTTGTATCACGAATAATACACTGTTTATATATACAGTGATATTAATAGAGGCGTGTTTTACCCGAATTTGTGCGTTCAGGCTGTCTGGTGTGAGGGATTGCGGAGGATTGATGCGCGATGGCGACCTTGGTCGCCTGGCGGATGCTATTTCTTGAGTTGTGCTTCCAGTTCCATGACGCGTGCTTCCAGCGCTTCCAGCTTGGCGCGTGTACGTGCCAATACTTGTGCCTGGATATCGAATTCTTCGCGTGTGACCAAGTCCAGCTTGGCGAAGCCTTGGCTCAGCATGGCCTTCACATTCTTCTCGATATCTTTCGCTGGTGAATTTTCAAAGACCTGATTCATCTTGGCTTGCATGTCGTCAAAAAAATTGGTCTTGTTCATGGTTTCCCTCATTTGTTAATTCGCACCATTTTGAAACAAGTCGCCTCAAGATGGGCGATTTTGGTGCAATATTGATTCATCGTGATGGCTTGTTACCAGCCGCTTATCTCGCCTTAGTGCATGCCGCACCAGATTCGGACAGCGGCTTATCCGCCTGATGCCTTCATTGTATTGCATGCTTGTTACGAGTATGTGCAAAAGACGAAAAATTTGATGATCCTGCCGGTTTTGTCGAATTGTCTATGGCCCGGTTTGTGCTACGTGATACGAGTCCAGTCCACGTTTTACCGTGCTGACGAAGAGGTCGATTCAAGATAGTTAGAGCAACCTGTTTCATTTCATCTGCTTATTTTTGAGTTGATCCCTGCGCAACGATTTTGAAATTTTGTATTGGCAATACCAATTAGCACTATTTTTATTCGAGGTCAGCATGAAATTGATAACAGCAATTATTAAGCCGTTCAAACTGGATGAGGTGCGTGAGTCCTTGTCGCAAATCGGCGTGCAAGGTATTACGGTGACTGAAGTGAAGGGCTTTGGTCGTCAAAAGGGGCACACGGAGCTGTACCGTGGTGCGGAATACGTGGTGGATTTCCTGCCCAAGACCAAGATCGAAGCGGCGGTGGATGATGCCATTGTCGAGCGTGCCATCGAAGCCATCGAAGGCGCAGCACGAACTGGCAAGATCGGCGACGGCAAGATTTTCGTCTATGACTTGCAGCAGGTGATCCGTATCCGTACCGGCGAAACCGGCAACGACGCACTCTAATTGGAAGGGAGGGGAAATCATGAGAAAACATATAAAGTCTTTCCTCGCAGCGTGCTCATTGCTGTTTGCGCTGGGGATTTCGCAAACTGCTGCGGCTGATGATGTGCCTGTGGCAAAACCGGCTGCGGCAGCAAGTGCAAGTACTTCTACGCCTCTGACTGCGCTAGCGTCAGCACCTGCTGCAGCTGCACAGGCAGCACCAACTACGGCAGAGGCTGCGCCAGCTGCTCCGACACCTAACAAGGGTGACACTGCCTGGATGATGGTATCGACCCTGCTGGTGATTCTGATGACCATTCCCGGCCTCGCTTTGTTCTATGGCGGCTTGGTTCGCTCGAAGAACATGCTGTCCATCCTGTTGCAAGTGTTCATGATCTTCGCGCTGATCATCGTGCTGTGGTGCCTCTATGGTTACTCGTTCGCCTTCACCGAAGGGAATGCCTTCATTGGCGGTACGGATCGCTTGTTCCTGAAGGGTATCTGGGACCCGGTCAAAGCAACGTTCGCGACTGCGCCAACCTTCAGCAAGGGTGTGGTGATTCCTGAATTCGTCTATGTCGTATTCCAAGCGACCTTTGCAGCGATTACCTGCGGTTTGATCGTCGGCTCGTTTGCAGAACGCGCGAAATTCTCGGGCGTGCTGGCGTTCGTCGTGCTGTGGTTCACGTTCTCCTATTTGCCGGTTGCGCACATGGTGTGGTTCTGGACCGGCGCTGATGGCATCAAGGATGCAGCATCGGCGGCAACGGAACTGGTCAAGGGCGGCTGGTTGCAACAATTGGGGGCGCTGGACTTCGCAGGCGGCACCGTCGTGCATATCAATGCCGCGGTTGCTGGCTTGGTGGGCGCCGTTGTCGTTGGCAAACGTGTTGGCCTGGGTCGCGAATCGATGGCCCCTCACTCGCTGACCATGACCATGATCGGCGCATCGCTGCTGTGGGTAGGCTGGTTCGGTTTCAACGCCGGTTCCGCACTGGAAGCTGCTGATACGGCGGCACTGGCTTTCGTTAATACGCTGTTGGCGACTGCTGCGGCGGCAGTATCGTGGGTATCCGGTGAATGGGTATTCAAGGGTAAGCCGTCGATGTTGGGCGGGGCATCTGGTGCGGTGGCTGGCCTGGTGGCGATTACGCCTGCTTGCGGTTTCGTCGGACCGATGGGCGCACTGGCAATCGGCTTGATCGCGGGTGTCGTCTGCCTGTGGGGCGTGAATGGCTTGAAGCGCATCCTGCGTGCTGACGATTCGCTCGACGTATTCGGCGTACACGGCGTCGGCGGTATCCTCGGCGCATTGTTGACCGGCGTGTTTGCTTCACCTGCACTGGGCGGCCAAGGTGTGTTCGATTACGTTACCAACAAGATTGCGCCAGACTATAAAATCTTCGATCACCTGCTGATTCAAGCAACCGGTGTCGGCGTCACCATCCTCTGGTCTGGCGTCGTTTCCTTCATCGCCTACAAGCTGGTCGATAAGGTGATCGGCATGCGTGTCGCTGAGGAAGAAGAGCGCGAAGGCTTGGATATTTCCAGCCATGGCGAATCGGCGTATCATAGTTAACGTCGCTTTTCAGTATCCCTGAGGCTTGCGCAAGCGAGCCTTCCTAGCGCCTCTTTTGTCAGGGGCGCTTTTTTTGTCTGCAGACCTTTAAATCCCTGCTTGTGCCCACACTTGATTGCCTGGAATACAGACTTTCGGTGTCGGGCCGTTCTTTTTGTTGTTACTGCGTCAAGAAAGAATTCTTCTGATTGGATGTGATTTGGCAGAACTTGCTGGGGAGTTTGATGCTGTTTTCGATCAAATTGCAGCTTTTCTGATCCACTTTGTGGCGTCACGGTTTGTCTTGATATTTCACTATGTGGATGGTGCGCCGCAAACATTTGCATTTCCCGCTAGAATCGTTACAAAGATATTTAGCTTTGTCATAAGGTTTATATGGTTCCCCACCTCGTCACCGCGCTGAACGGCCCTCTACTCGATCTGGAAAAGAAAATCCTCGGCGCGACTCCCGCTATCGAACGCTGGTTCCGCCTGGAATGGCAAGAGCACACGCCACCGTTTTACTGTTCGGTCGATTTGCGCAATGCCGGTTTCAAGCTGGCTCCGGTCGATACCAACCTGTTCCCCGGTGGCTTCAATAATCTCGCGCCGGAAATGCTGCCGTTGTCGATACAGGCTGCAATGGCTGCAATTGAAAAATATTGCCCGGACGCCAAGAACCTGTTGTTGATCCCTGAGCGCCACACACGCAACACTTTCTATCTGCAAAATATCGCCCGCCTGATGCAAATCTTCCGTCAGACTGGGCTGAATGTGCGTTTGGGCAGCTTGTCCGACGACATCAAGGAACCAACGACGATTGAATTACAGGATGGCAGCACAATTACACTGGAGCCATTGCTGAAGTCGCAGAATGGTCGTCGCCTCGGCTTGAAGAATTTCGACCCTTGCACGATTCTGCTGAATAATGACTTGTCCGCAGGTATTCCGCCGATACTCGAAGGTTTGCATGAGCAGAACCTGTTGCCGCCGCTGCATGCGGGTTGGGCGTTGCGTCGCAAGAGCAACCACTTCTCTGCGTATGACGATGTAGTCAAGAAATTCGCGAAGATGGTCGAAGTCGATCCATGGATGTTGAATCCTTATTTCGCTAAATGCGGCGAAATCAACTTCCAGGAACATACGGGCGAAGAATGTCTCGCAGCCAATGTCGATGCCTTGCTGACGAAGATCCGCAAGAAGTACAAGGAATACGGCATCAAGGAAAAGCCGTTTGTGATCATCAAGGCTGATGCCGGAACCTACGGCATGGGCATCATGACTGTCAAGGACGCCAGCGAAGTCAAGGACTTGAGCTCCAAGCAACGCAACAAGATGTCGGTGAGCAAGGAAGGTTTGCCTGTCACTGATGTGATCGTGCAGGAGGGTGTGTACACCTTCGAGCACATCAACGATTCGGTCGCCGAGCCTGTGGTGTATATGATGGATCGCTACGTCGTCGGCGGTTTCTATCGCGTGCACGCTGAGCGTGGTGCGGATGAAAACCTGAACGCGCCGGGTGCGCATTTTGTACCACTGGCGTTTGCACAACAGCACGCATTGCCGGATTTGCAGGCCAAGCCTGGTACGGCTGCGCCAAATCGCTTTTACATGTATGGTGTGGTGGCGCGTCTTGCTTTGTTGGCGGCGTCGATCGAGTTGGAAAAAACTGACCCTAACCCGGAAGTGTATTAAGTTCACTAGAATGCAGGTAAGCCATGAAGATAGCCTTTCTCGCCGATCCACTGCCAAGCTTTAAGATATACAAGGATTCGACATTTGCCATGATGGCTGAAGCGCATAAGCGTGGCCATAGCATTTACGCTTTTGAACAAAAGGACATGGCAGTTCATAGCGGTAAAGTCAGCGCAAAAGTTGCTCGCATCGAGTTGACGGGTGATGCGCATAACTGGTTTCGCGCTGAGCCGTCCCATGAAATGGGTTTGCAGGAATTCGATGCGATCATCCTGCGCAAGGACCCGCCATTCGATATGGAATACATCTACGCGACCTACCTGCTGGAATTGGCAGAGTCGCAAGGTGCTCGCGTATTCAACAAGCCGCAAGCAGTGCGTAGCCACAATGAAAAGCTGGCTATTGCGCAATTCCCGCAATACACCGCGCCGACACTGGTGACCAGTTCTGCCGACCGCATTCGTGCATTCCACGATGAGCATGGTGTCATCATCCTAAAACCTTTGGACGGCATGGGTGGCACGGGTATCTTCAAAGTCAATGAAGATGGGATGAATCTCGGCTCCATCATTGAAACGCTGACACATAATGGCAAACAGACCATCATGGTGCAGCGTTATATCCCGGAAATTGTCGATGGCGACAAGCGTGTGTTGCTGATCGGCGGCGTGCCGGTGCCGTATTGCCTGGCGAGAATTCCGCAAGGTAGCGAAGTGCGTGGCAACCTGGCGGCAGGCGGACGTGGCGAAGCCAGGCCGCTGACCGCACGCGATACCGAAATAGCAAACGGCCTTGGCCCCATCCTCGCGCAACGTGGTTTGCTATTGGTTGGACTGGACGTGATTGGCGACTATCTGACTGAAGTCAATGTCACAAGCCCGACATGTTTCCAGGAAATTACCCAGCAAACAGGGTTTGATGTAGCGGGAATGTTCATCGATGCGGTTGAAAAATCGCAGTGACTGGCAATACCTACCGATAAAGTATGCAAAAATAGAGATTGCCGGAAGCGCACAAACAGCACTTCATTGAAAAACGCCCGTCCTCTTTGATAAATCCATGGTTGGTATTCTGCTCCTGACCCACAAGCCGCTCGGCACCGCCTTCATCGACGCGGCTACGCACGTATTTCGTGGGCGCCCGGAATTATTGGAGGCGATTGACGTCTGCCCTGATCAGGATACTTGCGAGGTCAAGGATTTGGCGCGCGCAGCGATCAGCCGTTTGAACAAAGGTTCTGGCGTACTGGTGATTACCGATGTCATGGGAGGCACACCATCGAACTGCACCTTGTCGCTGGCCGACGCGGGGATGGTCGAAGTGATCGCCGGTATCAGTTTACCGATGTTGTTACGTGCATTGACTTATCGTCACGATACTTTGGATGTGGTGGTCGAAATGGCGCTGGCTGGTGGGCAGAACGGTGCAACGCGTGTGGATAACCGAGTACGTCTTTCCCCCAATTAAAACAACGAACGGAAACAATAAAAAATGGTTGAGCTGGAAATCGAAATCGTCAATAAACTCGGACTGCACGCGCGCGCTTCGGCCAAGCTGACGCAACTGGCGGCCAAGTTCAAGAGTGACGTCTGGATGACGCGTAACAAACGCCGCGTCAACGCCAAGTCCATCATGGGTGTGATGATGCTGGCGGCAGGCAAGGGCGCGAAGGTCGTGCTCGAAACCGACGGCGCGGATGAAAAAGAATGCATGGATGCATTGGTCGCACTGATTAACGACAAGTTCGGCGAAGGCGAATAAAGCTGGGCTGGACACAACGCTGCATCGTTGCAGCACCTCCTCACTATAAACCGGGACACATGGCATCGTTTACGCTACACGGTATTGCAGTTTCGCGCGGCATCGCAATCGGTCGCGCCCATTTACTGGCCCCGGCGGCGCTAGACGTTAAACATTATCTGATCAGCGAAGAGCAGGTCGAGGCAGAAGTCTATCGCCTGCAGCACGCAATCGTCACCGTCCACAAGGAATTGCAGACGATCTGGGCTGATCTGCCGAAAGACTCTCCTGCTGAAATCGGCGCCTTCATTGACGTACATGCACTGATCCTGTCCGACCCGATGATTTCCGATGTGCCGCTCGATATCATCCGCACCCGTCACTACAACGCCGAATGGGCGCTGGTGACGCAGATCGAAGAACTGTCTGCACAGTTCGATGAAGTCGAAGATGCCTACCTGCGCGAGCGCAAGGCTGATATCCAGCAAGTCGGCGAGCGCGTATTGAAAGTGTTGACCGGCACAGCGTTGCCGAATCTCCCAGCGGATGGCAGCAGTGCGCAAATGATTGTCGTTGCGCACGACATCTCGCCTGCGGACATGCTGCATTTCCGCGATCGTTCGTTCTCCGGTTTTATTACCGATGTTGGCGGTCAGAATTCGCATACGGCCATCGTCGCGCGTAGCCTTGATATCCCGGCAGCGGTAGGTATGTACAACGCTTCGACATTGATCGAGCAGGATGATTGGTTGATCATCGATGGCGATGCCGGGGTTGTCATCGTTGATCCACCACCCCTGGTGCTGGATCAATATCGCGAGCGGCAAGCAGCGCAGATGCGCGAGCGCAAGAAGCTTAGCAAGCTGAAAAAGACACCTGCGATCACCCGCTGTGGCACTGACATCGCCTTGCTCGCCAATATCGAATTCCCCGAAGACTGCGCGCCAGCGCTGGAAGCCGGTGCGACAGGCGTCGGCTTGTTCCGCTCGGAATTCCTTTTCATGGGGCGCACCGGCCACGTCAATAAACTGCCTTCCGAGGACGAGCAATTCGAGTCCTACAAGAAGGCAGTGACGGCAATGAAAGGCCGTCCGGTGACGATACGTACACTCGACATTGGCGCGGATAAACCACTGGATGTTGCCGAGCAGACGGCATTGAATCCCGCGCTGGGTTTGCGCGCGATTCGCTATTGCCTCGCTGAGCCGCAACTGTTCCTGACGCAATTGCGTGCGATCTTGCGCGCATCTGCATATGGCCCGGTCAAGCTGCTGATACCGATGCTCGCGCATGCATTCGAGATTGATCAGTCGCTGGCGATGATCGAGCAGGCGAAAGCCCAATTGCGCGAGGCCGGGCACAAGTTCGATCCACAGATTCCGGTTGGTGCGATGATTGAAGTGCCTGCTGCAGCATTGACGTTACCGCTGTTCATCAAGCGCCTGGACTTCCTGTCGATTGGTACGAATGACCTGATCCAATACACTTTGGCAATCGACCGTGTTGATCATGAAGTCGCGCATTTGTATAACCCGCTGCATCCGGCGATTCTGCATCTGATCGCGCATACGATTTCTGCTGGTGCAAAAGCTGGCGTGCCGGTCTCTGTATGTGGCGAAATGGCAGGTGATACGCGCCTGACGCGTTTGTTGCTTGGCATGGGTTTGCGCGAGTTTTCGATGCATCCGGCACAAATATTGTCGGTCAAGAATGAAATCCTGAATAGCGATTTGAACAAGCTGAAGCCGAAGACCACGAAGATCATGCGCAATTACGAACCAGCGGTGATCAACGCGGAAGTTGCACAGTTACAGACGTTGTAAGGCTGACAGCCCCCGATTTGACGTGGGCTGCGCAGTCCGCTATCCTTACGCAGAAGCGCCGATTTGACCGGTTGTAAAGCAACCTCAGCTTGCGGGCGCAGGTGAATCCCTTCGGGTTCCCAAATAAATACGGCTAAAGCGTGCTTGCATCACAGCCCATATTTAGCCCGAAAGCATCTATCTGCTTATCGGGCTTTTTCATTTGTGCGACGATGAATTTCAGGTGCGAGCCGGTATCTTGAATGGATCTTTATGTCAGCACTTGGAGTCGTTAGTCCGCAAACCATGCATTTCGCAACGCCTTTGCCTTTGCAAAGCGGTGCGCAGTTGCGTGACTATACCTTGATGTATGAAACCTATGGCACGCTCAATGCGCAGAAATCGAATGCGGTATTGGTGTGCCATGCGTTGAATGCATCACATCATGTCGCCGGTTTATCCAACGCGGATGACCCGAAAAGCCTGGGTTGGTGGGACAACATGGTCGGCCCCGGCAAGCCGCTCGATACCAACCGTTACTTCGTCATTGGCGTCAATAATGTCGGCTCCTGTTTCGGTTCGACCGGGCCGATGCATATTAACCCCGATACCGGCAAGCCTTATGGTGCAAGCTTCCCTGTCGTGACGGTGGAGGACTGGGTTGATGCGCAGGCACGTTTGGCAGATCAACTCGGCATCACGCAATTCGCAGCAGTGATGGGCGGCTCACTCGGTGGCATGCAGGCGCTGGCGTGGAGCATTCGCTATCCTGATCGCCTGCGCCATTGCGTGGTGATTGCATCGACGGCGAAATTGTCTGCGCAGAATATCGCCTTCAACGATGTCGCGAGACAAGCGATCCTGACTGATCCTGGCTTCCATGGTGGCAATTTCTATGCACATGGCGTCGTACCGAGGCATGGTTTGCGCGTGGCGCGTATGGTCGGACATATCACTTACCTGTCCGACGACGACATGGCGGAAAAGTTCGGGCGTGGTCTGCGCAACGGCAAGTATCAGTTCGACTTCGGCATCGATTTCGAGATCGAATCCTATCTGCGCTATCAGGGCGACAAGTTCTCGGAATACTTCGATGCCAATACCTATCTGCTGATTACGAAGGCACTCGACTACTTCGACCCTGCACGCGAACATGATGGAGATTTGACCAAGGCGCTTGCAGGCACGAAAGCGCAATTCCTGCTGGCGTCGTTCACGACCGACTGGCGTTTTGCGCCCGAGTGCAGCCAGGCGATTGTGAAGGCACTATTGAACAACAAGCGTCGCGTTGCCTATGCAGAAATCGATGCACCGCATGGTCACGATGCTTTCCTGCTGGAAGACGAGCGATACATGAACGTGGTACGCAGCTATTACGACCGTGTGTGGCAAGAGCTAAATGAGTCGAACGCAGCCGCTGGCAAGGAGGCCGCGTAATGGATTACCCACACTTGCAAACCCTGCGTGCCGATCTCGCCTTCATTGCGCATTGGGTCAATCCACGTTCGCATGTGCTCGACCTTGGTTGTGGTGATGGCGTGATGCTGGACTTCCTGCAAACCGGCAAGCAATGCAGCGGTTACGGCATCGAGATCGATGATGCGCTGATTCCGAAATGTATTCAGCGCGGTGTCTCTGTGATCCAGCAGGACGTCGAAGCAGGTCTGGCGATGCTGCCGGACAATGCGTTCGACACCGTGCTGTGCCTATCCGCGCTGCAGATGATGAAGAACGTCGAAAGCACCTTGCGGGCGATCGCACGTGTCGGTAACGAAGCGATTGTTTCCTTTCCGAACTTTGCTTACTGGCCGCACCGGGTTGCGCTGATACGTGGGCGCATGCCAGTGTCGAAGTCCTTGCCTTATCAATGGTATGACACGCCCAACCTGCGCTGCGCAACGATAGTGGACTTCAAAGAGTTGGCGCAAGAGGTCGGCCTCGAAGTGCTGGAATGCGTAGCGCTTGATGAGGGGCGGCCGGTCACCTTTTTGCCGAACTGGCGTGGTAGTCTTGCGGTATTCCGACTGAAGAAACGAACCGCAAGCCGATGACCGCAGACAGCAAAATTACCTGGCGCAGCTTCCTCAACCCACGCATCATCATTTTGCTGTTCCAGGGCTTCAGTTCCGGCCTGCCGCTATTCCTGTTGTTGAATCTCACGCAGGCATGGTTGTCCAAGTCCGGCCTGAACGTGAAGACGATAGGTTTGTTTGCGTTGATGCTGATGCCTTACACATGGAAGTTCCTGTGGGCACCGCTGATGGATCGCTACAAGATCCCGACGCTGGGGCGGCGACGCGGCTGGATGGCGATCACGCAATTGCTGCTGTTTTTCATTATCGGCAGCATGGGTATGCTCGATCCGCATACGCAAATTGCTTTGATCGCTGCGATGACGATGTTGCTGGCGTTTGTCTCCGCCAGTCAGGACGTGGTGCTCGATGCCTTCCGCCGCGAGATCATGTCCGACGAGGAACAAGGGCTGGGCGCGGCTATCTTCGTCAATGCCTACAAGTTCGCTGCACTTATCCCTAGTTCGATTTCCCTGATGTTGGCCGACCACATGCCGTGGCAACCGGTATTCTGGATCACAGGCGCGTTCATGTTGCCGGGTTTAATCTGCACGCTGTTCATCAAGGAGCCCGCGGTCTATGGCGAAGCGCCGAAGAGTTTGCGCGATGCAGTGGTGTTGCCATTCAAGGAGTTCTTTGCGCGTAGCGGTTGGCGTGAGGCACTGTGGATTCTTGCATTCATCTTGTTATACAAGATGGGGGACAGCCTCGCCGTCGCCTTATCAACCAAGTGCTATATCGACCAGGGCTTTACGCTGACGCAGATCGGCGCGGTGGGTAAGCTGGCTGGTTTCTGGGCCAGCATCGTCGGCGGTATCGTTGGCGGTATCTGGATGGTGAAGCTGGGCATCAATCGCGGCCTGTGGGTATTCGGGATATTGCAGGCGCTCGGCATACTCGGCTTCGCGTGGCTGGTAAAAAGCGGCACCGATCCTGTCTATTTGGGAGTGGCCGTGGGTATCGATTATTTTGTCGATGCCGGTTTGGGGACAACCGCTTTCGTTGCCTTCCTGTCGCGCTCGTCCGACCAGCGTTATACGGCGACGCAGTATGCGTTGTTCTCCAGTCTTGCCGTAATCCCGCGCACTTTCCTGAATTCAACCGCCGGTTACATCGTCGCCGCAGCTGGCTGGTTCGATTTCTTCATCCTGTGTTTCTTGCTGGCGATTCCGGGGCTGTTGCTATTGCCGAAAATCGCCCCGTGGAACGAGAAGGCCGTTTCAAAATGAGCATGGCGTTGTCGCTGGGTCTTGCCGTACATTTGTACTGCCTGCGCTGTAACGTCTAGCCCTGCTCATTTTGAGTAGATCAATCCGCGTAGTCGATAGTCAGCGGTGCGTGATCGGAAAAGCGTTCGTCCTTATAGATCGACGCAGATTTGGCTTTGCTGGCGATGCCTGCTGTAGCGATATGGTAGTCGATTCGCCAGCCGACGTTATTGGCCCAGGCCTGGCCGCGATTGCTCCACCAGGTATAAGACTCACCGGTGGTGTCAGGGTGCAGGCCACGATAGACGTCGCGCAAACCGAGTTCGTCAATCACGCGTGTGAGCCATGCGCGCTCTTCCGGTAGGAAGCCCGAATTCTTCTGGTTGCTCTTCCAGTTCTTCAGGTCGATTTCCTTGTGGGCGATATTCCAGTCGCCGCAGATCACGACTTCGCGTCCGCTCTTGCTGAGTTTTTTCAGATGCGGCAGGAACACTTCCATGAAGCGGAATTTCGCCTGTTGCCGCTCTTCGCTCGATGAACCGGACGGGCAATAGACGGAAATAACCGACAGATTGCCGAAATCGCATTGCACATAGCGGCCTTCGGCGTCGAACTCCTTATTGCCGAAACCGATCTGGACGTTGTCGGGCTTCTTGCGACAATACACGCCTGCGCCGGAATAACCCTTCTTTTCGGCGTAGTGGAAATAGCCCTGATAATCGCCAGGATTGAGCATGTCGTCGCTCATGTCGTCAGCTTGCGCCTTAAGTTCCTGCACGCAGATGACGTCAGCTTTTTGCTTGTGCATCCACTCGAAAAATCCCTTTTTGGCGGCACTGCGGACCCCGTTCAAGTTCGCGGAAATGATTTTTGGCATGGCTGTATCTCGGAAAATAGTGCGCCTAGGATAGCGCAAGTCGCTGCGACTTGCATTGGCAACAAGTCGCGTATTTTCAGGAAGTGGACTGCAATTCCCATTACAATGCGAGTTTAGACCGCAGCTTCAGGGGATGCATCTTGAACAATTTAAGACAACAATTCATCGAATTTTCCGTTAAAGCAGGCGTATTGAGCTTTGGCGAATTCGTCACCAAGGCAGGGCGCTTGTCGCCGTACTTCTTCAACGCTGGCTTGTTCAACAACGGCGATATTCTGGGCCAATTGGCCGAGTTCTACGCGCAGACGCTGATCGATTCCGGTGTCGAATTTGACATGTTGTTCGGCCCCGCCTACAAGGGCATCACGCTGGCGTCGGCCACTGCTGTCGCCTTGGCGCGCAAGGGCCGTAACGTGCCATTCGCGTTTAACCGCAAGGAAGCGAAAGACCACGGCGAAGGCGGCACCATCGTCGGTGCGAAATTGCAAGGTCGCGTGGTGATCATCGATGACGTGATCTCCGCTGGTACATCAGTGCGTGAATCGGTTGATATGATCCGCGCCGCAGGCGCAACGCCGTGTGCGGTATTGATCGCACTGGATCGCATGGAGCGTTCCGGCAAGGATGGCGCGTTGTCCGCCAATTCGGCGGTGCAGGAAGTCAGCCAGACTTATCAGATGCCTGTGGTATCTATCGGTAACCTGAACGACTTGTTCGCGTACCTGTCTGCTGCAAATGCGGATGCAAGCCTGGCGAAGTACAAGGATGCAGTTGCTGCTTATCGCCAGCGTTACGGCGTCGAATAAAAGGCTGAACTGAAAAACCAACGGCGGACGAGGATTTCTTCTTCGTCCGCCGTTGTTATTTTAGGCTTGGGCTGATTAGCTGCTGAGCTTCTTCTTCAGCAACTCAGTCAATTGTGCCGGGTTCGCCTTACCCTTGGTGGCTTTCATTGCCTGACCGATAATTGCGTTGAATGCCTTTTCCTTGCCGGAACGATATTCTTCAACCGACTTCGCATTCGCTGCCAGCACTTCGTCAACAATCGCTTCCAGTTCAGCTGTATTGGTCGGCTTCAAGCCACGGGCTTCGATGATGACATCGGCCAGATTTGCATCGCTGGACTTCGCTTCCCACATCGCACCGAAGGCTTCCTTGGCCATCTTGTTGGTGATCGTGCCGTCGCTGATACGTTGCAGCAGCAAGGCCAATTGTGCGGCAGACACTGGCGATTCGCTGATGTCCACGCCTTCGCGGTTCAAGGTCGAAGACACATCACCCATCAGCCAGTTAGCGGTTACCTTTGCTTGTTCCTTGCCGACGATGGCAACGACAGCCTGGAAGTAATTTGCCATCGCCTTCGATTGCGTCAGTACCGATGCGTCATATTCCGGCAAACCCAACTCATCGATCAGACGTTGGCGCATTGCGCTTGGCAATTCCGGCATTGCAGCCTTCACGCGTGCGACCCATTCAGGCGAAATCACCAGCGGCGGCAAGTCCGGGTCAGGGAAGTAGCGGTAATCCTGCGAGTCTTCCTTGCCGCGCATGGCGCGCGTTTCTTTCTTGTCGGGATCGTACAAGCGGGTTTGTTGAACCACCTTGCCGCCGTCTTCAATCAATTCGATCTGACGACGGATCTCCGCGTTGATCGCTTCTTCCATGAACCGGAACGAGTTCAGGTTTTTCAGTTCGCAACGTGTGCCATATTCCTTTTGGCCAACTGGACGCACCGACACGTTCAAGTCGCAACGGAACGAGCCTTCCTGCATGTTGCCATCGCAAATGCCGAGCCACATCACCAATGCGTGCAAAGACTTTGCGTAGGCAATAGCTTCGGCAGGGCTGCGCATATCTGGCTCGGTCACGATTTCCAGTAGCGGCGTACCAGCGCGGTTCAGATCGATACCGCTCATGCTGTCGAATGCATCGTGTACGGATTTACCAGCATCTTCTTCCAGATGCGCACGTGTCAGGCGTACGGTTTTCAATTCCGGCTTGCCATCTTTTTCGACATAAAAGGACAAGCTTCCGCCTTGAACCACAGGGATATCGAACTGGCTGATCTGATAGCCCTTCGGCAGGTCGGGATAGAAGTAATTCTTGCGCGCGAAAATCGATTTCGGGGCGATGGTCGAACCCAGCGCCAGACCCAGCTGGATCGCACGCTCAACCGCACCACGATTCAACACCGGCAGCACGCCTGGCAAGGCCAGATCAACAGGGCTGGCTTGTGTATTTGGCTCTGCACCAAAGCGCGTGGACGCGCCGCTGAAAATCTTCGACTGCGTGGTCAACTGCGCGTGCGTTTCAATTCCGATGACGACTTCCCACTGCATAATTTCCTCACTTTTTAATCTTCGTACTGGCATTCGCCAGTTTTTGAATTGACTGTGAATTCCGAAAAATTCGGGCGCGATCCGCACAATGCCGGGCAGCTTGGAGTGATATGCACCTTATCGCCATTGCGTTCAATGCGTATCGTGCAGTTGTAGCCATGGCTGAAATCGTAGCCACGCTTATCCCTTGCTGCGCGCGCATCCGTCAACCGGAAGCGCCATTTATCGTGCTGCTCGTCGCCGATGGATTCGGCTTCCAAGCCGTCGTCCATATCGATGCTGCAATCAAACCCATGCGTGCTGCGAAACAGCGATGACTCCCACGAAAACTCGGTGATCTTGTTACCGTCCACCTTGATCTTGCCTGCATCGAAATACAGTGTCGGCAAACCGTGATCGTCGCGCTTCGCGCTGCATGAGAATTGCGTATCCAGTTGTTGCGCCAAGGTTGGCAGCGCAGTGGCTAACAATATTGCTGCAGACAGGATACGCATCAGGTTCATGCTTCCGGGCTGCGCTTATGCCAATCAGTCACTTGCTGGAAGCGGTGTGCGATGTTCAACAGCTTCGCTTCGGTGAAGTAATTGCCGATCAATTGCAGGCCGACTGGCAAGCGGCTATTGCGTTCGCCCTGACCGAAACCGCAAGGGATCGACATCCCCGGCAAGCCCGCCAGACTGGTCGATAGCGTGTAGATGTCGGCCAGATAGTTTGCAACCGGATCATCGGCGATATCACCGATATTCCATGCCACCGTTGGCGAAACCGGCCCCATGATGACGTCGCACTTCTCGAACGCGTTCTTGAAGTCGTCCGCGATCAGGCGGCGGATCTTTTGTGCTTGCAGGTAGTAGGCATCGTAATAGCCATGCGATAGCACGTAAGCACCAACCAGAATACGACGCTTGACTTCGTTACCGAAGCCCTCCGCACGTGTCTGCATATACATGTCGGACAAGTCCGAGTAATTCTTCGCGCGATGACCGTAACGCACGCCATCGAAGCGGCTCAGATTGGACGATGCTTCTGCCGGAGCCAGTACGTAATAGACCGGGATCGACAATTCAGTCTTCGGCAGGGAAATATCGACCAGTGTTGCACCGAGTTTTTCATATTCAGCCAGCGCGTTGCGCACAGCCTGTTCGACGTCGGCTGCGAGACCCTTGCCGAAGTATTCGCGCGGTACGCCGATGCGCAAGCCCTTCAGGTCGCCATTCAGGTTTGCGGTGAAATCTTCTGCCGGACGTTCGATGCTGGTCGAATCGCGTTCGTCGAAACCTGCCATGGCGTTGAATAGCAACGCGCAGTCTTCGGCGGTTTGCGCAATCGGGCCACCTTGATCCAGCGATGACGCAAACGCGATCATGCCAAAGCGCGATACGCGGCCATAAGTCGGCTTCAAGCCGGTAACGCCGCACAGCGACGCTGGTTGACGGATCGAGCCCCCGGTATCGGTCGCAGTCGTGGCAGGTGCCAGGCGTGCAGCAACTGCTGCTGCCGAACCGCCGGACGAACCGCCTGGAATCGCCTTCTTGTCCCATGGATTTCTGGCCGGGCCGAAGGCGGAGTTCTCATTCGCGCCACCCATGGCGAATTCGTCACAGTTCAACTTGCCCAGTGTGACCATGCCAGCGTTGCCAAGGCGTTCAACCACAGCCGCATCGAATGGGCTGACGTAGTTTTCCAGCATTTTCGAGCCAGCAGTCGCGCGCCAGTCGCGTGTAACGAAGATATCCTTGTGCGCAATCGGCACACCGGTCAGCGGCGTCATTTCGTTGCGGGCGATGCGCTCGTCGGCCAGCTTGGCCTGCTTCAAGGTCAGGGCTTCATCGACGTGCAGGAAAGCATTCAGGTCGCTGGCGGCGATGCGTTGCAGGTAGGTGCTTGCCAGTTCGGTCGCCGAGATTTTCTTGGCGTGCAGCAGATCCGACAATTCTTTTAGTGTTTTGGTATGCATAAGCGTTGCAAATATTCTAGGTATTGCACTCTAATCAGGGCGAATCAGGGCGTTTAACGAATCGACGATCACTCGATCACTTGCGGCACCAGATAATAGCCATCCTGCGTCGCTGGGGCGACTTGTTGATAGTCGTCGCGGCGATTCGGCTCCGTTACCGCATCTTCACGCAGGCGAAGGGCGACATCGTCCTGGTAGGCATCGATAGGGTGATTCAGCGGTTCCACACCCGTGGTATCGACTGCTTTCATCTGCTCGACCAGTGCGAAAATGCCGTTTAACTGTTCCAGGGTTTTTGCTTTTTGCTCGTCGTCCAGCTTGATCTGGGCAAGCTTGGACAGGTTGGTAACGTCGTCAAGAGTAAGTGACATAGTAGGATCGCGCACGCCGGGTGCGCAGGCAAATGTTTGTAATCATGCAAAATGCGCGATTGTCCTGATATTTACTGATCAAAACCCCGCATCCCGCATGCATTTTTCGGCTTTTGGCCAACTGAATTCAAGTAAATTATAAGGTAGAATGTCGGGCTAATGCCGCGATGGCGCCTATATTGTGCTGCCTGCGGAAGAAAATACCCTAAAAAGCGAAAGCGCACCGGAGTTGCGCGACAGGACACTATTAATGTTTGGATTTCTACGCAGTTATTTTTCAAACGATCTGGCGATCGATCTGGGCACTGCCAATACCCTGATTTATGTACGCGGCCTGGGAATTGTACTCGACGAACCATCAGTCGTTGCGATCCGTCAACAAGGCGGTCCGAACGGCAAGAAGACGATCCAGGCTGTCGGCAAGGAAGCAAAGCAGATGTTGGGCAAGGTGCCTGGCAATATCGAGGCGATCCGCCCGATGAAGGACGGCGTCATCGCCGACTTCACCGTCACCGAGCAGATGTTGAAGCAATTCATCCGCATGGTGCACGATTCCAAGCTGTTCAAGCCTTCGCCACGTATCATCATTTGCGTCCCTTGTGGTTCGACCCAGGTGGAACGCCGTGCGATCCGTGAATCGGCTCTGGGTGCCGGCGCATCGCAGGTGTACCTGATCGAAGAGCCAATGGCAGCTGCGATCGGCGCCGGCTTGCCGGTTTCGGAAGCGACCGGCTCGATGGTGGTTGATATCGGTGGCGGTACCACTGAAGTCGGCATCATCTCGCTAGGCGGCATGGTATATAAGGGTTCGGTGCGTGTCGGTGGCGACAAGTTCGACGAAGCCATCGTCAACTATATCCGCCGTAACTACGGCATGTTGATCGGTGAACAAACCGCCGAAGCGATCAAGAAGGAAATTGGTTCTGCCTTCCCAGGTTCTGAAGTCAAGGAAATGGAAGTCAAGGGCCGTAACCTGTCCGAAGGTATTCCACGCTCGTTCACCATTTCCAGCAATGAAATCCTGGAAGCCTTGACCGATCCGCTGAACAACATCGTGTCGGCAGTCAAGAATGCGCTGGAGCAAACCCCGCCAGAACTGGGCGCGGACATTGCCGAAAAGGGCATGATGCTGACCGGTGGTGGCGCCTTGCTGCGCGACCTCGACCGTCTGTTGATGGAAGAAACCGGCCTGCCGGTGATCGTTGCTGAAGATCCGCTGACTTGCGTGGTGCGTGGTTCCGGCATGGCGCTGGAACGCATGGACAAGCTAGGCTCGATTTTCTCCTACGAATAACGAGTCGTGATGACTGTGAGCCACCGCCTCGACTTCGCGAACTAAGCGATGCAGGGGCAGTGGATGGCTCACAGACCGGATTTAGGGGCGGCGCGGCGGCTTGATATGGTCAAGCGCGGCGCTCTTGATGGTTTGCTCAGCTCTATCGGGCTCTAATGGAATACAGTCCACCGCCACTTTTCAAACAAGGCGCATCGGCCCGCGCCAAAGTGGTGTTTTTCTCCTTGATTGCCATCGCTTTGCTATTTTGCGATGCGCGTTATCGTACGCTGACGCTGGTGCGTCAGGTGGTCGGATCTGCACTTTATCCCTTGCAAATGGCGGCATTGGCTCCGCGTGATGCATTCAATCATGCTGGCGATTACTTTTCCCTGCAGGCGACCTTGCAGTCGGAAAACGGGCGCTTGAAGCAAGCGGCCATCAGCAATGCGCAATTGCTGCAGCAAGGGCAACAGTTGTCCGCGGAAAACGCGCAGTTGCGTAAGCTCCTTGGCGCCAGCGAGCGTCTGCCGGTCAAATCCCTGATGAGTGAAATTCTTTACGATGCGCGTGATCCCTTCACGCGCAAGATCGTTGTTGACCGTGGTTCGCAACAAGGCGTTGCACCGGGCCAGCCGGTCATCGACGATGTCGGTGTGATCGGGCAGGTGACACGCGTCTTGCCGTTCACAGCGGAGGTAACTCTGTTGACTGACAAGGATCAGGCGATCTCGGTACAGGTTGTGCGTAATGGCCTGCGCAGCGTTGCTTATGGGCGCGGTCAATCTGGCGCGCTTGATTTGAAATTCATGGCCGCCAATGCTGACATCAAGAAGGACGACGTGCTGGTGACTTCCGGCATCGATGATGTCTTCCCTGCAGGTTTGCAGGTGGCCAAGGTGGTACAGGTCGAAAGCAAGTCGAGCGATGCGTTTGCCCATATCGTCTGCCAGCCATCGGCGGGTATTGATCGCAACAAGCAGTTGCTGATCCTGCTGGTTGAGCCCAAAGCGCCAAGACCGGAGACCGAGGACAGTGGCAAGGACAAGAAGGATAAGTCGTCCAAACGCCGCAGCGAAGGAAGCGGGCAATGAACCAGCCTCACTACATTCTGCTGCCAGTCAGCCCGATATTCATTGCCTTCAGCCTGGCATGCGCCTTTTTGCTTAATCTGTTGCCTTGGGGGCATTGGATCGGCGTCCCTGACTTCGTCGCTCTGGGATTGGTATTCTGGAGCATCCATCAGCCGCGCCGCGTCGGCATCGGCGTCGCCTTCTTCATGGGTCTGTTGATGGATGTGCACGATGCGACGCTGCTTGGCGAAAACGCGCTTGCCTATACACTGCTGTCGTATTTCGCCATCACGATACACCGCCGCGTCCGTTGGTTTCCGTTGGGCACGCAAACCCTGCACGTCTTGCCCTTGCTGTTACTGGCACAGGCGGTGGAATTGGTTGTGCGCTTGATCATCAGTGGCAAGTTTCCCGGCTGGCTATATTTTGCCGACAGTTTCGTTGCTGCGGCTTTGTGGCCGGTTGCGACCTTTCTGTTGCTGGCGCCGCAACGCCGCGCAGTTGACCGCGACGAGAACCGACCGATATGACCGAGTTCAAAAATACCGAACGCGAACTGCACTTGTTTCGCGTGCGCCTGTCGGTCGTCGGTGGCTTCGTGTTTATCTGTTTCATGTTGTTGCTGGCGCGTTTTATCTGGCTGCAAGTCTATAAACACAATGATTACGCGTCGCAGGCAGAGGATAATCGTATCTCCATCGTACCGGTGGTACCGACGCGTGGCCTGATTCTCGACCGCAACGGCGTCGTGCTGGCGCGCAACTTCTCTGCTTATACGTTGGAAATCACGCCATCCAAGATTTCGGGTGATCTGGATACGACCATCGACAGCTTGGCTGAAGTGATCGACATCCAGCCGAAAGACCGCAAGCGTTTCCGTAAGCTGTTGGAAGAATCGAAGAACTTCGCCAGTATCCCGATCCGTACCCGTTTGTCCGACGAGGAAGTCGCGCGTTTTACAGCGCAGCGTTATCGCTTCCCCGGTGTCGAAATCCAGGCGCGCCCGTTCCGGCAGTATCCGCTGGGCGAGGTGGCGTCGCATGTGCTTGGTTACATCGGTCGTGTCAACCAGAAAGAGCAGGAAAAGATCGATGCCAGGGATGACGCTGCCAACTACATCGGCACCGAATACATCGGCAAAGAAGGGCTGGAAAAGAGTTACGAGAAGGAATTGCACGGTACCACCGGCAATGAAGAGGTGGAAATTACCGCTGGCGGCCGCGCGGTGCGTACCTTGTCACGCACACCGGCAAGCCCTGGCAATAACCTGATTCTCTCGGTCGATATCGAATTGCAAAAGGTAGTCGAGGAAGCGTTTGGTGATCGTCGCGGTGCGTTGGTGGCGATTGAGCCGGAAACGGGTGACATTCTCGCCTACGTCTCCAAGCCGACCTATGACCCGAACCTGTTTGTTGAAGGTATCGATCAGCAAAGCTGGGATGAGTTGAACAACTCGCCAGACAAGCCGCTGATCAATCGCCCCTTGTCCGGCACCTATCCGCCGGGGTCAACGTTCAAGCCTTTCATGGCTTTGGCTGCCCTGGAAATGGGTTTGCGTACGCCGAGTTCTTCCATTGTCGATGCTGGTCATTTCATATTCGGCAACCATACCTTCAATGACGATGACCCGCACGGCCATGGCATAGTCGATTTGCGTCGCTCCATCGTGAAGTCTTGTGATACCTATTACTTCATGCTTGCCAACGACATGGGTGTTGATCGCATGCACGATTTCATGAAGCCGTTCGGTTTTGGCGAGTTGACGGGTATTGACCTGGAAAATGAACGTGCGGGCCTGCTGCCATCGACTGCATGGAAGCGTGCTGCATTCAAATCACCGGAACGCAAGCGCTGGGTGCCGGGCGACACCATTTCGCTGGGTATTGGCCAGGGTTATAACAACTTTACGCCGATGGAAATAGCGAAGGCGGTGGCGACCTTGGCTAACAACGGTATCGTGATGCAGCCGCATCTGGTGCGCACGATAGAAAACAGCTTGACGCAAGAGCGCCGTCAAGTCGTCGATAAGGAAAGCTATCGTATTCCGCTGAAGCAGGAAAATATCGACTTCGTCAAATCGGCGATGGTGGGCGTGACGACTGAAGGAACCTCGGCCAAGGTGTTCAAGGATGCTGGCTATGTTTCGGGCGGCAAGACTGGTACCGCACAGGTGGTTGGCATGAAGAAGGGAAATAACCGCAACGGTGCAGAGCGCTTCCGCGATAACTCGCTCTATACGGCGTTTGCGCCAGCGGATCATCCGCGCATCGCGATTGCGGCGATTGTCGAAAATGGCGGTTTCGGCGCGGATGCTGCGGCGCCGATCGTGCGCAAGGCGCTCGATTACTACCTGCTCGGCAAGCGGCCTGAGGGTTCGGTGCCGGTTGCGCCAGTCAAGGTCGATCCGCAAGAGTCTGACGAGCCTGCTGATACGTCGGACGAGGATATGCCGGACGATGCGCCACCAAATCCCGTCGCGCCGACCCTGCCAACAGCACCGAGTGTGCCTGTGCCGCCAGTCACTCCTGCGCCTGCAGCATCGGATGGAGGAAAGCGCTGATGCAACTTGCTGAAAAACGCCCAGTCTGGCCGATGATCAAGCGGCATCTCACGGTCTTTGATGCGCCATTGGCTGTGATCATGTGCATGCTGCTGTCGGTCGGTTTGGTGACACTGCATTCTGCCGGTATCGATTTGCCCGGTATCGTTGAAAATCAGGTTCGCAATATTCTCGTGGCGTTGTTCGTGATGTGGCTGACTGCGAACATCACGCCACAGACGCTGATGCGTTTTGCCGTGCCGATATATACCGTCGGCATCATCATGCTGCTTGCAGTTGCTGCGTTTGGTACGGTCAAACTTGGTGCGCGGCGCTGGTTGAATCTCGGAGTCGCCAACTTCCAACCGTCGGAAATCATGAAGATCGCGATGCCACTGATGCTGGCATGGTTCTTCCAGAAGCGCGAAGGCTTGATCCAGTGGCGCGAGTTCCTGATCG
>Ga0116226_10000735_pt1 | contig 28095 bp, 25 predicted proteins | sample S1TSphfallax_FD_89692 | JGI IMG/M metagenome (GOLD analysis project Ga0116226, IMG submission 89692) | Host-associated microbial communities from peat moss isolated from Minnesota, USA - S1T2_Fa - Sphagnum fallax MG | ecosystem: Host-associated > Plants > Peat moss > Unclassified | place: USA... | reverse complement strand
TTCCGCGACAAGGTGCTCGCCACTGCCGCCATGATCCGCTCGGTCGATCCGACCGCCAAAATCGTCGGCCCCGAGGAATGGGGCTGGGAGGGATATTTCTACAGCGGCTATGACCAGCAATACAGCGAGGCCCATCATTATAACGGCGTGTTTCCCGACCGGCAGAACGAGATGGGCGGGTTGGATTATTACCCCTGGCTCCTGAAACAATGGAAATCGGCCCATCCGATTGACGTGCTGAGCGCGCATTTCTATCCGCAGGGGAACGAGTTCAGCGACGACGTCTCGACCGCGACCCAGCTCTTGCGCAACCGCTCGACCCGGCAGCTTTGGGACCCGAACTATGTCTCGGAAAGCTGGATCGATGACAAAGTGATGCTGATCCCGCGGATGAAGCAATGGGTCAGCGCCGATTATGTCGCCGGGACGCCGATCGCGATCACTGAATATAACTGGGGTGCCGAAGGCCATATCAACGGCGCGACGACCCAGGCCGACATATTCGGTATCTTCGGGCGCGAAGGGCTCGATATGGCGACCCGCTTTACGGTCCCGGCCGCCTCGACGCCGACCTACAAGGCGATCGAGATGTACCGCAATTATGACGGTGCCCAGAGCCAGTTCGGCGATGTCAGCGTGGCGGCATCGGTGCCCAATCCGGACAATCTATCCGCCTTCGCCGCCGTTCGCCGATCCGATGGGGCACTGACGGTGATGGTGATCGCCAAGCAACTGACCGGCGCAACGCAAGTGACGCTCGATCTCGCCCATTTCAAGGCGAGCGGCATCGCCAAGGCCTATCAATTGACCGCGGCGAACGCGATCAAGCGCATTGCCAATCAGACTTGGGCGGGCGGTTCCTTGGTCACGACGGTGCCGGCGCAGAGCATTACGCTGTTCGTCTTGGCGAACTAGCCCAATGCACCTCCTTCCCTCCCCCTTGTGGGGAGGGTTACGCGCAAGCGCCGGGTGGGGGAATGTTGCCGCGAGGGCTGACGTTCCGGACTGGATCTGCACGAACGGGCTGGGGCCCCACCCCACCCGTCGCTTGCGCGCCCCCCTCCCCTTGATGGGTGTTCAGACCGGAGACAATGAGGGGAGGGAAAGAGGTGTTTCCGGAATTACGGCGCCAGTCCACTTATCTCCAGATGAGAAAATCCACAGCTGCCGATGGTAAAGCTTGCTTCCTGCAATTCACGCGAATGCCCTGTAATTCATCGTGCTCTCGATTGAGTACCACGGTATGGTCCGCCATCGCCGGGGAGGGCGGTCACCCTTGAACTGATGGGAGTTCAAAATGCTTCTGGAAAAATGCCGCGCGCTGACCGCCTGTGTCGCCGCCCTCGGGACCGCGTTGATGCTGATGATCAGCAGTAACCCTGCCGCGGCGGGCACGCTCAACGATCTTTACATCTGGGTGCCGGATTACTACGGCGGCTTTGTGTATTATCATCAACTCGATTTTGCGACCAAACCGTCGGCCTATAGCGTCACGCGCATCAATGTGTCGAACCGGAGCTGCAACCCCAACAGTTTGGCGATCTCCGGCGGGTTGCTTTATGTCGTCTGTAGCTCCGGCAGTGGCGGCAAGGACCAGATCCTGGTCTATAATGCAAAGACCCGAGCCTATGTGAAGACCATTACCGGCCTCGGCACGGACAAAAATAACTACTTCACCGGAAGTAGTTTGATCGCAATCATGTTCGACGCCCATGGCAATCTTTGGGTCAGCGGCTATAATTCGAACGATCTCCTGCGGATCCCGAAGTCACAACTGAGTTCGAAAAAACCACTCGTCGACAGACAGGTCGTCGACTCTCCGGACTCCCCAGCCGGAATGGCGCTCGACACGGATAAGTCGATCTGGGTCGTGGGACAGTACGACAACGGTATCGTGCTCAATTTTGCCGACAGCGCATTGAATCAGCCCGGCACGTTCCTCGGGGCGACAGCCCTCAGTCCGACTCCGGCTTACTGCATCTCAAACGACCTCCCAGACTGTGAGCCGTCCGGCCTATTCGATAGTCCGGAGGGCGTCGCCGTCATGACCGGTTTTGACGGCATCGGTCACGCCTTTGTCTCGAACAATGGCGGAAACGCCCCCGCCGGCACGCTCGTCCAGCTGACCAAGGACGGCACCCAACTCGACACGTTCGGCTTCGGCGGTTTTGGCCCCCCTTTCGCCTGCCCGGGCGGTCTCTTCGCCATCACGCTCCCAACCGGCGTCAATTCGCTCTGGGTCAATGACGAGGGTTACGATGTCGCCAATACCGATTGCGGCTCCAGTTCCGCCGATCAGGGGAATTCAGTTGGTCGCGTCCTCGAATTCACCGCGAAGGAGTTGGCGTCCGAGTTTGGGGGACCGATGCCGGTCGAATTCCCTCACTGGGAGAAGATCCATGCCAGTAGCCCCGGCTTCGGCGGCATCGTTATCCAGGCCAAGTAAGTATTGCGAGGGCGGCGTCTGTTTCAGGCGCCCCCCAAGTTTCTCGGTCGATCATCATCGCTGCCCCGCTATCGTTAACGCAAAACGCGGAGCGTCCCATAACCGCACGTCGTGCCCATATCCATATCAGCAAAGACGGCACCCTCACCGGCCATCTCCCCGCCGGCACAGAACCCGGCGAGCATGACGTGATGATCACGCTTCGGCGCAAGGTGATCGCGCGGCGGAAGCGGCAAATTTTCACGCTCGACGGCTTCCCGCTCCATACCGGCCCCCGGGACAACACCCAGTCACTGCGCCGCGAAGATTTCGACGGCGACGATGGAAGCTGACGCGTTTTTCGTCGACAGCAACGCCCTTGTGTAAGCGAGCCAACAAAAACCTGACAAAAGTCAAAATAGTGATCAGAACCATAGTTAACTGTGGAGTTCTGTGTTTCCGGTCACTACAAGGCAAACAATCGAGACGAGAGACGGTATGCCGAAAACGCTGAGTGAAGCCGCGCGCAATGCGCTGGCGGCGACGGACCGGGACAAAATCGATGCGATGACGGACGAGGATCTCGCCCGCCAGATCGCAGCCAATCCAGACGCCGCGCCCGGCATGGCGCCGGAGATCGATGTGCGCGTAATCCCGCACGCTGCCGACATGACGCACGCACACTTTGTCGAGACCGCGCGCCGTCGCATCGCAGAAACGGCTCGTCAAATGATGCGGGGGGATATCTCGTTTATCGACGGGGCTCGACGAATCGACCGATTGCGATCGAGCGCCGAGCTTGCAGCATCGGACACTGATATCATCCCATTCATCGCCATAGAGTCCGAAACCGACGCTCTCCCGAACGGAGATGACTCGCAATATTGGGCGCCTGATGCGTTAATGAGGCTGAAACCCGAGATCGATAGTGCAGAAAAGTGGGCACAAGACATCGGGACCGCAGCGGTCAACAGGCTGATCGAACGCTTCGGGACGAGAATTGGGTAATGCCCGCGTTCATCTTCTGACGCTTATACAAAGCATGCGCAAAAAGCACTCCGACCCCTTTTCTACGATTCCGTGATGTAGGAGGTGCCGGCTGGGGTTTCATATAGTGTTGCCGAATCCCTCGGGAGTTCAACACCTTCATTCCGCGGCGGAAAATGCTTTACTCAATAATTGCTCCCATTTCGCGATATTTAAGGACCACTCATCAACCTTAAGAAGATAAACATCTGTCATAGTCCAACTTGAGTGTCGTAAGTCACCATTCATGCTGACGGCCATTCCGAAACACTGCTTTCTACCAAAGAAAATCTCAAATTGTCCGGAACCATAAACACTGTAATCGTTCCATTTTTCACCATAATTTTCTTTATGACGAAACGTCAATTTATATGAACTATTTGCCTGACCAAGTGTAATGTTTTTAAATGTATCACCGGATTTGATCTTTCGTTCTTCGGATTCGATCAAGTAAATTCCGATATCCGCAAAGATTGCTGTTAGGCGTTCTTTTTGTAGTTGCTGACGAAGTTTTTCCGACTGGGACACTTTAATCAACCGAGCAATCTCGCGCTGACGGTCTGGGGCAAGGAAGACACTGTCTAGAAAGAAGAAAAGGCGTAGGGAAGTTTTGTCGAGACCGATCTTTTTCGTGTACTCTCTCATCTCCAAATGGCGGGCCTTCTGTAATGCGAGGCGTTTTTTATGCTCTTCGATATCGGCTTTCTCAAGGGACCGTAGATTGGCAATTTCGGACGCAATGTCGTCAGCGGATAATATCATGGCTTCGGGCCGCCCCATTCTTTGTTGCACGTCCGTTAGTAATCGTATCATACCTATCGTTAGCCGGAGGGTATACAGCCCTCCCTTCCTTTTTTCTCAAAAGAAAGGGGCAACCAAGTGATGGCCACCCCTTTCTGTCATTTATCGGATTGTCGCAAGCCGAATTTGAACACGGTATCCAAAATAGGCCAGGGCCTCTTCAAGAGTTTCCGTCCTCGTAAAGTTCGAAAGATCCAATGCTTCAGAAATCTTTCGCGTGCTCCATCCCAGTGCTTCTGCGAGGTCAGAGCGCTTCATCCGATTGGTTTTCATCAGATTGTAAATCGCGACTTTGAGGGAATCTCGTACATCAAGGGCGATTGTCTGATCTTCCCAGGAAGGGTTCGGATATGGGAGAAGTTGATTTGCAATCATTCGGCGCTCAATCGCCTCGCGAAGCTCAGCACGTGCGGTCGCTTGATGCTCTGAGTCGAAATCGGCAAGCCAGTTTGCGCTAATTTCGGGAAAGTCCGGCACGGATATAAAAAACCCATTATTGCCGTCAGTCTTTTTCGCGATAGGATACTCGAGCATCTGGTTTCTCCTAGATGCGGTGAGAGCAGGGCATGGTGGTTACGACGCCATGCCCTATTTAACATTATAATGTAAAAAACGCCATATTAAAACATTATATCTACCATATTCATCCGCTTTGGCGTGACTTTACCGAATCCTCTTAGCTAAGGCTATCGGAAATGGAACGCTGAAAGAGGTGCTACGCCATGCCCAAACAGTACCGTAGCCCGATAATGGTCTCGATCCACAAGACCGCTTAAATCGAGTGCTGACGATGGTAAAGCTCGCTGCTCCCTGGCTCTGGCTGTGCCACATTATGAGCCCATGGCCTAGCTTCCGTCCAACAAAAACAGCATATAATAGTGAAGTAGGGGAAAATATCTAACCATGGTAAGCGTTTTGTCGGAACCGTAGCGCTTTAAGGCCGTATCAATTGGCAGCGAGAAGATGCTTATCTTGCATGAGCTGCGCCGCGTTGTGGAGCACCGGCCTGCTGCCGATCTTTATTTTGGAGAACCGTGTTCTGATGCGGTACTGGATCCGCCGAGAGATTTGCTGAAGCAGTTTCCAATCCCAGTCTGCCTCAGTACCAGGGTTACCCGGCGGTGAGAACGAAGCCGCGGACCATTTCGCCGCGCCTTTCTCGTTGAAGTGACCAAAGTGCGATGGGGGGATTTCCGTCTCCGTCTCCTTGCTGAGATAGAGCTGCATCAAGCCCCATCCTGCGATCCGATGACGATACGTGTATCCTTCGACGGAGACCGAGAAGCGCTGGATCTCGAACGTCGTCGAGGCAGCTGGCGCCCAAAGCTTTAAGAGCACCGCGTGCCGAAGCGGCTTTGCTTGCCGTAGTCTCTCGAGGATCTGATCCGGTCCAGTGAACTCTATCAGGTCGCGATCGAACGCCGAATATGACTCAAAGATCCGGACATCTCCATGTTGGAACAAGTCGTCCAGGACAGTCTCGTGGTCTCTAACGGTCGCATAAAAATCGAGATTGCCCATCAGTCAACCAGCGGCAAGTCGATCGTCATCTGGGATCGGTCTCCACGGCAGCGTCTCTTCGATCTGATTGATCGGATGTCCCTCGGCGATCTTTGTCAGCGTCTGGGCCAGATAGGAATTAGCCTGTTGAATTATATATGAATTACGTTGCCGGTCCACTTATCTCCCTCGGCCCAAATCGATTGCCGCCGATGGTAAAGCTTGCTCCGCCCCGGCTCTGGCTGCGCCATTATGAGTCGATGGCGTAGCTTTCGTCCAAAAGCAGAAGATCATGGTGAATCAGGCAAACACATCCGACGACGTGATCCGCTCTCAGAATTTGGTCCTGGAGCAGAGTGTAGTAAAAAGCACTCTGACCCCTTTATGTTCTCTGACCCCTTTATGTTCAAGGGCTGACGTTCCGAACTGGACCTGCACGAACGGCGGCTGGGGCCCCACCCCACCCGTCGCTTGCGCGCCACCCTCCCCATCAAGGGGAGGGAAAGAGGTGTTTCCGACACTTAAAAATGGCACAGCCCTTAACGTCGCCGAGATATGCACGTTCCCTAGCTGCAATGCGGTAATTGGGTCAGACTCGATATTCCACCAACTGCATGCGGTAATTGGGTCAGACTCGATATTCCACCAACTGAGTGGCAGCAAAAAGCACTCCGACCCCATTTCCTCTCCGCTCCGACCCCATTTCCTCTCCGCCATTTTCTTTACCGGCATTTAGCTCTGTCTGCTAAAAGCTGACTTTTAATAGTCAGGCCGCAGGTTCGAGCCCGACAACGCCCATCAAAAATAAATGCCGGGGGATTTGGTCATGACATTACGTTTCGCCATGGGGTTGGCCGCGATCACGTTGGCCGGTGCGGGGTCCGCTGTCGGGGCGCCTAGCGTCGTGACAGTTTCGCCGGCTTCCGGTCACCCCGGACAAGCCGTGACGGTCAAAGGGACCGGGTTTGGCGATGGCGAGGCGATCGATATCTATGTCGATACGGGCGATACGCTGCTCCTGGTCTCGACACCGACCGGCACGTTTAGTGGATCGGTGACCATCCCGAAATCTGACAGTCCGGGTGTGCATTACGTGACCGCAATCGGCCGCCGCAGCGGCGACGCGGCCCAGTCAGGGTTTACGGTCACGACACCCTGGGATCAGTTTGGCTACGGCGTCGGCCATAGCAATTCAAATCCGTATGAGAACAGTCTGACGCCCAGCGTCGTGCCGACACTTGGTGTGCTTTGGTCCGCCGCGAATAGAGCCAACGGTGCCACGCCCGCCATTACTGGTGGCCGCGCCTATGTGTCGACCGGTAAAGGGATCGAAGCGCTCTCCACCAGCACGGGTGCTGTTGTCTGGAGCGAGGCGACCACCGATTTCTTCTACGGTTCGCCAGCTTTGGTCGGCGGAACGATCTATATCGGCAGCGGCGGCGGCACGGTGTATGCGCTCAATGCCAGCACGGGCGCCACGATCTGGACCAAGCCGTTAGCGTCCCAATTCTTCTATGCATCCCCGGTGGTGGTGGGCACCTCGGTCTATATCGCGACATATAGCGGTACAGTCTATGCGTTGAACACGTCGACCGGGGCGACCCGTTGGACCTATTCCATCTCGGCCCATGTTGACGGGTCGCCGACCGTGGTCAATGGCGTGCTCTATATCGGATCCGAGAACAACAGCGTCTACGCGCTGAATGCCAAGACGGGCGCCCTGCTGTGGAGCTACGCCACCGGCGGCCAGGTCGAAACCACGCCGGCGGTTGTCAACAATGTCGTCTATGTCGGTTCTGACGATGGAAAGCTGTATGCGATCAAGGCCGCAGGGACCTCTGGCTCATTGCTGTGGAGTTACACGACCGGTGCGGCGGTGTACGCCAGTCCGGCGGTCGCTAACGGCATCGTCTATATCGGCTCATCGGACGGTAACATGTATGCGCTCAATGCCAGAACCGGCGCGCTGGACTGGAGCCTTGGCACCGGCGCAGCTGTCCAAACTGCAGCGGTGGCGGCCGGTGTCGTCTATTTTACGGCGTCGAACGATCTGGTCTATGCGGCCAATGCGTCGACCGGCGAGGTGCTCGGTTCCGCCGTCACCGGGGCGTCGTTTTTCGGTGGTCCCGCGATTTCGGATGGTGTGGCGTATGTCACGTCTAACGCGGGCTATACATATGCGTTCGCCCCCCAGGCCGGCACCGATGCCGTAAAGTCAAAACCGATCGCGCCGAAATTATCTTCCTTACATCCGGATCTGAGTCTGCGCGTCACGCCGTGAGGTGGTTCCCGCACATTTCCAAGCCATTCGCCGCCATTCGCCGCCATTACCCGCCAACGGCCACTCCAGCCCGCACATGTTTACCCAGAAACGCCAGCACAATCGGTAGCATCCCGCGCCAATTGTCCCAGTCATGCTCGCCATCGGTGAGCTGAATCTCGACCGGAAAGCCCTCGCCGACGAACAGGCGGCGGGCTTCTTCCTGTTCATCGGCGCCGTCGAACATTTCGTGGCGGCCCGAGATCATCAGGATCGACGCATGGGGTGCCCGGTGCGGGACCTCGCCGACCAGGGTCAGCGGGCTTTCGGCGATCATGCGGGCCGGGTCGAACGGCTCGCCGAAAGCGCCCTGGAAAATCCGCTTCACCGCCTCGGCGCGATGGCCGATCAGCTTGGTTTCCGGGGTGAGAAAACTCCAGAGCGCGCTGCTCATCGCCGCCGCGGCGCCGAACCGATAAGGCGGCAGGACCGCGAAGCGGAGCGCGCCGAACGCACCCATCGAATAGCCGGCAACCGCGCGCCCGCTCCGGGTCGGGTTTGTCGGATAATGCGCATCGATCCAGTTCGGTAGGTCGCGGGATAGCGCGGTCCCCATGGCACCAAGGCCATCGGGCGGCGGCGCATCGACATACCAGCTATTGCCGGCATCGGGCATGACGATGATGCAATTGGGTAGCGTTCCGGCCGCGATCAGCCGGTCGGCGGTGGCTTGCAGATCGCCCTTATCGAGCCAATCGGCACCCACTGATTCGGTACCGTGCAGTACATAAATCACCGGCAATGCGGTGAGCCGGTCGCGGTCGGGCGGCAAATAGAGATCGAAGGTTGCTTCGCGGCCGAGCGCCCGGCTCATAAAGCGTTGATCGCGCAGCACTTTGCTGGACTGTGCTGCGGCCGCGACCGACCACAGCGTGAACGCCAAAACCAGCAGGTGGCGGCAGCGCGTCACGAGGCGCCGGACGGATGGGCGGAATCGATCTGGAAAATATCCAGCCCTTCACCGCGATGGAGCGTGCCGGTGAGGCGTACCCGCTCGCCAACCAAGGCGCGGGCAGCGTCGCCGATCGCGCCGCCATCCTTGTCGGCGAGCAGGAACCAGTGCAGCGAGCCGTCCGGCTGTGTCACCACGAACAGGGCCGGGATATTGCCCAAGAGGCACAGCGCGCCGCAGCCTTTATGGGTTTTTCCCTCGCCGGGGACCATCGCGCCGGCCCAGCATTTACTGTCCGCAATCTCACCGGTCATCGCTAGCTGTAACGAGAGGGGCTGGGATTTTGTCGAGGGCGGCGGGCCATCGGCTGCTGTTGGCGGGCTGTCCAGTTGGAGCACGGTGAGATCGCCGCGCTTCACCTGATAGCCGCTGACCGCGACATGCTTGCCGTCGAGCGGTTCCAGCCCGTCCGGCGCGCCATGCTTACCCTCCGACACCAGCAGGATCGTCCGCATAGTCTTGCCGTCAGTGACACGCAGCAGCGGATAGGGGCGGGCCTGAAACAGCCCGTCATAATGGACTTGCTCCGTGCCCCAGTGCCCGGATGACGGCGCTGGCTGCTTGATGACGAGGGTTAGCGCCAGTGCCGCATCGATCGCAAAAAGTGCCGCCAGAACCAGCAGAATTGGTCGCTTCAGCGCCTTGGGAAAGCGTCCATAGCCGACATAGAAGGGTGGCTCTGTCATGTGCGCGTTCTCAGCCGCAGCGGTTCGACGCGCGTGCCCGGTGGTTGCGGCACGCTGTGAACCAGAATGCGCTCGCCGGCCCGTTTCAGCCGGTAGGTCGCGATCTTGTCGGTAAAGGGCGCGGGCGCGCAGCCATCCTCCGGCCGAAACTGAAACCCGTGCCAGGGGCAGGTGATGCAGCCATCGATGATCTTGCCCTCGCCCAGCGGCCCGTTCTGATGAGCGCAGACGTTAGAGACGGCCGATAACGTGCTGTTATGGCGAAAGATTGCGATGCGCTCGCCCTCCTTGGGGACCACAATATGGGCGCGACCCTCCGGGATCTCGTCGGGCGCGCCGATATCCAGCCACTCGCCCTCTTGCGCGGCGTACCGGTCGATCAGGGTCTCGCGGGTCGACGCATCCCAGTGCAGAAACCCAAGGACGACAACCGACGCGAACAGCAACGACGTGACGATCGTCGATCGTTCACTCTGCAACGCGCCCAAGGCGATATGCGCGACCAGCAGCGCCAACGCGCCATAGACCGCCATATGGATCGCCTTCCAGACCGGTGGAGTCAGCAGGCTCAGCCAGAAATCATGGCTGGTCGCGGCCATCACCAGCAGGATGAGCAGCGCGAGCAGGCCCAGGATCTCGAACGGAAAACCTGTAAAACTGAGATAATGCGCACTGGAGGTCAGCAGCGACAGGAACGGCGTCAGCTTCCCGTTGCCGTGATACCAATCCAGCACCAGCCAGGCATGGATCACCGCCATCAGGCAGGTCAGCACCCCAAAATGCCGGCGGTTATAGAGCAGCGGCAGCAGGCTGGGCGCGGTGCGCACGATCGGGCCGATCGCGAGGATCACGACCAACATGAAGAAGGCGCAGCTTCCAGTCGCCCGGATTTCCTGAATTTCCCAGGTGACCCGGGCCGCGTCCGGTGACACGGCGGGACCAGCGATCAAATAGACCAGCAGGTACAAAGCAACGGCACCGAGCAGCAGCGCGTCATAGATCAGCTTGTGGCGATTCCATTGGACCGCGCGGAATCCGACGCTCATGGCGCCGCTACCTTCTGAGCAGGTGTGAGCACCGGCGGCCGGAACACGATCGCGGCACCGACCAGAATGACGAGCAGGAACGGCAGAAACCGCCAGATGCGCCGATGCCAGCGCCGATGAGCCCGCTGCATCAAAGACCCCGCGCTGCGCGCCAGCGGAAGAGGATGATCGGCCACAGCAGGATAAAGCCGGGGAACAGGATGAGGCGTGCGCCCAGCGTCAAACCGCTCGCAATCTTAAACGCCGTAAAGACTATCGCGATCAAGAGCCCCACCAGCCCATAAAGTTCAACTGTCCGAATCACGATGTCGGCAATCATGGTTCCTCGTTTCAGGCGATGCGTGCTTCGATGTCGCTGCCGGCACGGACCGGTTGGGCCGCCGCCGCAGCAGCTTCCTTATTCCACGGAGCCGATTTAATCCATGCGACGCCATAAGCAACCGCAAATGTGATCGCGAACGCAACCAAGTTGACCATGATCTGGGAGGCGAGGTCCGTCCCCAGCCGATCGAACGCGAGCCCACCCAAATCGGCCAGCAGGATGCCGGCGATAAACACCGACAAAGCTTGCTGACCGCAGCGTACGATCGGGCGGGCGAGGCGGGTTTGCAGCAGGGCTAGTCTGCCCTGTAGCAACACGACGACGACATAGGCCGACGCGATGAAATGTAGATATTGCAGCGGATCGACCATCCGCTTATCGGCATGATCGACGACCCAGCTCTGCACCGCGGCGAGACCCGGCACGGTCTGGAAAATTAGCGGCCTTGTCACTGCCACGCCGAACGCCAGATAGGCTACGGCGAGGGTGAGCATCGGAATGCTGGCCGGCGGTGGTCGGACCCAGCCCATGCGGATCGAAAAACCGGTGAAAAACAGCAATTGCCAACAGAATGGGTCAAAAAACCAGCCCCGCGGCTCGGTCGATTCGGTCGGCAGGTTCCATCCAAACAGATTGGCCGCACCCCAGAGCGCGACCGAGGCAACCGGCACCAGCCAGGGATGGATCCGGGCCAGAGCGATCGCAACCGGAACCATCGCTAGGATCACGATATAGACCGGCAGAATATCGAGATAGTGCGGCACATAAGTCAGCGTGATGAGACCCAGAAACGCCTCACCCGGTGCCTGGAACAGGTGATTCAGCGCCAGCAGCGAGACGTGATCGTCCGCGGTGCCCAGCACCAGATCGGCCAGTTTCGGCAGCGCTGCGACCACCATGACGACGCAGAGCTGCGCGATATAAAGCTGCCAGAGTCTGAGCCCGATCCGCGCCGTCCCCATCAGCCAGCCGCGCCGCCGATAGATTCCGCCGAACGCGATCCCGCCTGCATAACCCGACACGAACACGAACAGATTGGCGGCGTCGGACAGGCCGTACCGCGCTGGGATCCAATCCCCCAGCGCGTCGCCCCGCGTATGGCTGACCAAGATGATAAACAGCGACAGTCCGCGGAAGAAATCCAGCCGCGGGTCCCGATATTTCGCAGTCTTGGTCACAAGAGGTCGGGATCGAGCCCCGCCACCGTGCGACCGGCCGTAATTGCACTAGCGCCGCTGATCGCCTTGGGCAGGATCTGCTCGACGAAGAACCGCGCCGTGATCAGCTTTGCGGTATCAAACCGCGGATCGCCCTCACGCTCGGCCAGCCGCCGTGATGCAGCGATCGCCTGCGTTGCCAAGGTCCAGGCGCCGACGGTCGCCGCGAACAGGGTCAGGTAGGGCACAGCCCCCGCGACCGCGACCACCGGATCGACCGCGAACTGGCCGAGAATCGTTTCAGTCGCCTCGCTGAGCGTCTTCAAGCCGTGCCCGAGCCCGGTGCGGATCGTCGCCAGATCATCGCCGGGCAGGCTGGCCAGCACCCGGTCAAGGGTCTGCATTTCGGCAATGAAATCGCGCGCTGCCTTGCCCTTATCGCGGCCAAGCTTGCGGCCCAACAGATCCAGCGCTTGGATGCCGTTGGTGCCTTCATAGATCGGCAAGATGCGGACATCGCGATAATGCTGTGCGACGCCGGTTTCCTCAATGAAGCCCATGCCGCCATGGATCTGCACCGCCAGCGAACAATTTTCGACGGCGATATCGGTGGACCACGCCTTGACCAGCGGGATCATCAGATCGAGCCGGAGCTGTGCCTCGGCCCGCGCGACGTCGTCATTCAGATGGCGCGCGAAATCGGTCTGACCCGCCGCGTAGTACGCAAGGCCACGCGCGGCTTCCGTCGTCGATTTGATCTGGAGCAGCATGCGCCGGACATCGGGATGTTCGATGATCGGGTGCGGCGCGTCGTCCTTGACGCCGATCGGCTTGCCCTGAACCCGCGTCCGCGCGAACGCCAGCGCCTGCTGATAGGCTCGGTCGCTGACCGCGATGCCTTGCAAGCCGACATTAAGCCGGGCGCCGTTCATCATGGTGAACATGTTTTCCATGCCACGATGCTCGCGGCCGAGCATATAGCCGATGGCACCGCCTTCGTCGCCATAGCTCAAGACCGCGGTCGGGCTGCCATGAATGCCGAGCTTATGTTCCAGGCTAACCGTTCGGACATCATTGCGCGCGCCCAGCGAACCGTCTTCATTCACCAGGAATTTCGGCACGATGAACATCGAAATGCCGCGGGTACCGGCGGGGGCGCCGGGTGTGCGCGCCAACACCAAATGGATGATGTTGTCGGTGTAATCGTGGTCGCCAAAGGTGATGTAGATTTTCTGACCGGTGATGCGCCAGGCGTCGCCATCGGGGACAGCACGGGTGCGCAGGGCGCCCACATCCGAACCGGCTTGCGGCTCGGTCAAATTCATCGTCCCGGTCCATTCGCCGGAAATCATCTTAGGCAGGTACAGCGATTTCTGCGCCTCGGTGCCATGGGCTTCGATCGCGTCCACCGCGCCCGAGGTCAGCAGCGGACAGAGCGCGAAGCCAAGACCAGCCGCGTTCCACATCTCTGACACGGCGAGCGACACGGCCGCCGGCAGGCCCTGACCGCCGCGCTCCGGATCGAAGGGTAGCGCGTTCCAGCCGCCATCGACAAAGCCGCGATACGCCTCTTTGAAGCCGGGTGAGGTCCGAACCGCGCCGTTCTCAAGCTTAGCCGGGGTTTTGTCGCCGATCGGATTGAGGGGCGCCAGCACGCCGGTCGCAAATTTTGCGGCTTCTTCCAGGATGGCGGCGACGGTCTCTTCGTCGGCACTCTCGCACCCAGGCAGCGTCGCAATCGCCGGGAGACCGGCAACATCGTTCAGGGCTGCATGCATATCCGCCAGAGGCGGGTTGTAAACGGTCATGTTCGATCTCCTTATAAAAATGCTTGCCGTGCGATGACTTTGCCGGGATTGAGCAGATCATCCGGATCGAGGGCCCGTTTGATGCGTGCCATCAGTTCGAGCTCAAGTGGTGCTTTGTAACGTGTCAATTCGTCGCGTTTCAAGCTGCCGATACCATGTTCGGCGGAAATCGAACCATTAAACGCCGCGACGATCCCGTGGACGATGTCATTGAATTCCTGCCAGCGATCCAGGAAGGCCTGACGATCGGCCCCGACCGGCTGGCTGAGGTTAAAATGGACATTGCCATCGCCGACATGGCCGAATGCGACTGGCCGGATTCCAGGCAGGCGTTCGGTCACGGCTTGGCTTGCCTTGGTGATGAATTTGGCAACCGAGGCGACCGGCACCGAGATATCATGCTTGATCGAGGCGCCCTCATGCCGCTGCGCCTCGACCATGCCCTCGCGGATCCGCCACAGTGCCTGACGCTGCGCATCGGTGGCTGCAATCGTGCCATCGGCGACGAGGCCGGCCTCCATCGCTTCGGCCAGGAAATTTTCGAGCACGCTGCGCAAATTGCCATGCGGGCTCGATGACGCGAGCTCCATCAGCACATAATCGGGGAATCGCTGCTCCAGCGGATCGAGCACACCCGGTATATGGCGGAGCGCAATATCGAGCCCGATGCGCGGGATGAGCTCGAACGCGGTCAATTGGTCGCCGGATGCGGCTCGCGCCCGAGCAAACAGCGCCATGACATCGTTGATATCGTTTAAGCCCACGAAGCAGGTCGCGATATCCTTGGGCTTCGGGAAAAGCCGAAGCGCTGCCGCCGTCACGATGCCGAGCGTACCCTCCGCACCGATGAAAAGATGCTTCAGATCATAGCCGGTATTGTCTTTGCGCAGCGTCCGCAACCCATGCCAGATCCGGCCATCGGGCAGCACGACCTCAAGACCCATGACCAGATCGCGCATCGTGCCATAGCGCAGCACCTGCACACCGCCGGCATTCGTCGAGATATTGCCGCCGATCCGGCAGGTGCCTTCGGCGCCGAGGCTCAAGGGGAATAGCCGGTCTGCTTCGTCCGCGACGCGCTGGATATCGGCGAGGATGCAGCCGGCTTCGGCGACCAGCGTGAAATTATCCGGGTCGATCGCGCGGACCCGATTGAGCCGGGTCGTATCGATCACGATGTTATGCCCATCCGCGCTCGGCACCCCGCCGCCGCAAAGCCCGGTATTGCCGCTCTGCGGCACCATCGGCAGCTTGGCGGCAGCGCAAAGCCGGACGGCTTCGGCGAGTTGCTCCGTCGAGTTGGGGCGAATGACGAGTTGTGTCTGGCCATGCCAGTGCCCACGCCATTCGACCAGATGCGGCGCGATCTCGGCCGGATCGGTGAGATACCCGGCGGGTCCGACCAGAGCCTTCAACCGCTCAATAATCTCCGCAGCCACCTCGCCTCCCTCTTAATCCTCCCCGCAAAGCGGGGGAGGATCTTCTCTAGTGCCGCGGCGCCGCGGCTCGTGCCAGCCGGTCATTGATCGCAGCGCCAAGCCCTTGCGTCGGAATCGGCATTACCGCCAGACCGATATAGGGTGAGCGATCGAGCGCGCGCAAGGTCGCGAACAGCTGCGCCGCCGCTTCGGTCGGGTCGCCGGTTGCGGAGAGTTGTGCGTCCGCAGCGCCGACCTGCTCCGGCGGCGGGCCGAAGGCGATGAAGGCTTCGCCGGGGCGGCGGTCGATCGCCGCCAGCCTGAGCGGCAGGGACGGGGCGTAATGGCTCGTCATCAGGCCGGGAGACGCGCGGGCGGCGCCATCCTCGACCGGGCTTGGCAGCTCGACCCGTCCCAGCATCGCTTCGATCGCTTCCTTGGACACGCCGCCCGGTCGTAGCAGCACGGGGCGCGGACCCGAGAGATCCAGCACCGTCGATTCGATCCCGACCCGACACGGCCCGCCGTCAAGGATTAGCTGGACCCGATCGCCTAACTCATCGCGGACATGCTGTGCGGTCGTCGGACTGATCCGCCCGGCGCGGTTGGCACTAGGAGCAGCGATCGGCCGGCCGCAGGCGCGGAGCAGGGATTGGCCTACCGGATGCGCGGGGATCCGCACGGCCAGCGTCTCAAGCCCGGCACAGGCCAGCAGGCTGACCCGACAATCGTCCCGGCGTGGCAGCACCAAGGTCAAAGGCCCCGGCCAAAAGAGCTCGGCAAAGCGCCGCGCCTCGTCATCCATCTGGACCAGCCGTCGGGCGGCATCAAGGTCGGCGACGTGGACGATCAGCGGATTGAAGCGTGGCCGGGATTTCGCCGCAAAGATCCGAGCGACCGCGGCGTCGTTGGTCGCATCGCCACCCAGCCCGTAAACCGTTTCGGTCGGAAACGCGACCAGCCCGCCATCGCGCAGAATGGCGGCCGCTTCCGCGATCGGCGGGGGATCGGTCAGGGACGGTTCTTCGGTCGTCATGACGTTATTTTGCCTGGGCATCGCGCGGAAAAGGAAAGCTTATTACGCCGGGGAGCTATAGGCTTGCATCTGGCTTTGTTGCACCGCACAATCGCATGAACCGCCGATTTCCGATAGGGCTGAGATGGCAGGGAAGGTAATCACGATCGCCCAGCAAAAGGGCGGCGCCGGCAAGACCACTCTGGCGGCCCATCTGGCGGTCGCCTGGTATCGCCAGGGCAAGCGCGTGGCGCTCGTCGATATCGACCCGCAAGGCAGCCTTACCCGCTGGTTTCAGATCCGAAAGGAAGCGACCGGCGATACCGAGCCGGGTCTCGAACTGGCGAGCGTCGCCGGCTGGCGCGGCGCCTCCGAGATTGATCGGTTGAAGCGCGATTACGATCTCGTCGTGGTTGACAGCCCGCCCCACGCCCAGACCGATACCAAAATCGCAATCCGGGCGGCCAATCTGGTGGTCGCCCCTGTTCAGCCGAGCCCGCTTGATCTCTGGGCGACCAAACCGACCATCGATCTCGCGGTGGTCGAGAAACGGCCGATATTGCTCGTCCTGAACCGGGTGCCGTCGCGTGGTCTGTTATCTGATCAGATGGCGGCCGCGGCGGCCGAGTTGGGCGCTGATCTCGCAACCACCCGGATCGGCAACCGCTCCGCGCTGGCCGCCAGCCTCGTCCAAGGCCTCGGTATCATCGAGGCCGCCCCCGGCACGGTGGCGGCGCGCGAGATCACGAAACTCGCGCGCGAGATCTTGGCGCGGGTCCGCAGCTAGCGAAGATCGGACTGGCCATTCGCCGTTTCTTAAGGCAATGGATACGGCGTAAGCTGGCCGCGATCCGCTACTATATGGATCAGGAGCGATGTTCTGTGCTGCGTTCGATTTTGTATTTTTGCGGCGCAGCCCTTGCCTCGGCTGTGCTCGCCCTCTCGGCGGTTACCGCTGAGCCGTTACCGGCAGAGTATTATGGTCGCTTACCAGCCGTTGATTCACCGAGTCTGTCGCCCGATGGTTCGATCCTTGCGTTTTTTGCGCCGGTCAAGGGTTTACGGTGCGCCGTATTTAAGGACCTCGCCCAGGATAAAATCCTTTCGTTGACCTGCCCGCAAGCCGAAGAGGAGTTGGAGTGGGTCCATTGGAAATCCAATAAACGCGTTATTCTGGGGCTATTCGGTTCGACGTCCTATTACAAGTTCCTGATCAAGACGACACATCTGGTTTCGGTTGATGTCAATAGCGGCGCCAGCACCGAACTGATTAAGCCAGCCAAGGGGCTGCATATCGGTTTTCGGACTGGCGCTATCGTTGATTTCATGGATTCAGACCCCGATCATATCCTGACGGAAATCAATTCCTCGCCGCCATTTCCGGATGTCATCCAAGTCGATATTAACAGCGGCGATGCCGTAACGGTGCTGAAGCAGCGAGACGATGTTGTGATCTGGTTCGGCGATGGCACCGGTCATGTTCGATTGGGCGGGAAATTCGATAAAGGCCAGCGCCGTCTTGAATATCGAGAAACGCCAGATCAGCCCTTCTCCTTGGTGCCTTATGCGCCGGTCCTAGGGCCTGCGATGTCGCCATTGGCATTTGCTGATCAGTCCAACGAAATCTACGTCGAATCGAATGTAGAGACGGGTCGCAAAGCGATTTACCGCTTCGATCTCGCCACCGGATTAGTGAAAGATCGGCCGGCGAGTCGCGATAAATACGATATCGATCAGGCGATTCTGCGACATGGCCGGTTCATTGGTTACGAATATACCGACGATGAGGTCGAGCAGGTCTTTACCGACGCAGCGTGGCAGCATGATCAGGCTTCTATCGAGCATGCTTTGCCGAATATGCATGCTCGGATAATTGACCGGGCCGATGACGGTCATCGCGCGTTGGTTATGGCATCAAAGGGCTCCCAACCCGAAAAATTATATCTGCTCGATCGTCAGGCCGGCAAACCGACGACGCTTGATCTACTCTATGAAACCTATCCCTTGATCCCCGATGGGGCGGCAGCACCCGTGAAGCCGGTGGATTATCCGGCCCGAGACGGTCTTATGATCCATGGCTATATCACCTTGCCGCCCGGCCCAGCGCTCACAGGACCGATTCCATTCGTTGTCTTGCCCCATGGTGGTCCCGGCGCGCGCGACAAATTGGACTTCGATTTCCTGGCGCAAATGATTGCCAGCCGCGGCTATGGTGTCCTCCAGCCGAATTTCCGCGGCTCGACGGGGCGTGGTTTAGCCTTCGAGGCGGCGGGGCTCCAGGAATGGGGGCTCCATATGCAGGATGATGTGACGGATGGAACAAAATGGCTGATCGACCAGAAGTTGGCTGACCCCCAGCGCATCTGCATTGTCGGTTGGAGCTATGGCGGTTACGCGGCGTTGATGGGTGCGATCAAGGAGCCCGGACTTTATCGCTGTGCCGCCAGCATGGCGGGTGTAACGAACCTTGAGCGGATTTACGGATTCCAGCGGCGGCAGCATCCGTTTTTCGGTGGAGGTTCGTTAGAAGGCGATCTGGTCCATCAAGACGAAAACTCGCCAGTTCGCCAAGCCGACAAGATCAAGATTCCAATCCTGCTGTTGCACGGCAAGCTTGATGTGACCGTACCAGTGTATGATACCGAGTTGATGGCAAAGGCGCTCGAGAGTGAACATAAGAAGTTCGAGGTAGTCTATTTCCCAGACGATGATCAGTACCTGTTCCATGAGGCCAATCGGATGACCCTCATGACCAAGCTCGCGGCATTTCTGAAGGATAATCTCGGTCCGGCGGGTGGGCACTGATCAGATGAAGTTGTCCGGCCCATCAACAAAAAAAGATGTATGAGTCTGCCGTTAATTCCCTATAATGGTGGTGTGCCCGTTTGGGATTGGAGTGATTGCGTGTTGCGTTCGACCTTGAGATTTTTTGGTGCGCTCCTTGCCTTAACCGCGCTCGCCAGCGCCACAACGGTAGCTGAACCTTTACCGGCAGAATATTATGGCAGGCTGCCGCTGATCGACAGCCCGAGCTTATCGCCCGATGGCTCGATCCTCGCGTTTTTTTCACCGAGCAAGGGGCGGCGCTGTGCCTTCTTTAGGGATATCGATCAGAACAAGCTACTGTCGGTGAACTGCCCGCAAGGCGAAGAAGAATTCGTATGGCTCCATTGGAAGTCCAACAAGCGTGTCATTCTTGCGCTTAGGGGCTCGACGAAGTCTTACTATTCATTGGTCAAGACGACGCATCTGGTTGCGCTCAATGTCGATGGCACGTCCAGTATCGATCTGGTCAAGCCATATCAGGGAACGCTGATCGATTACCAGACCGCTGGCGTCGTGGATTTCATGGATGCAGACCCAGACAATGTTCTGAGCAAAGTCTATACGTCGTCGCCCGAATTCCCGGACGTGATCAAGGTCGATATCAAGAGTGGCGATAAGGAAACTATCCTGAAGCAGCAGCGCAAAATTGCCTTCTGGGTTGGCGATGGCGCGGGCAACGTCCTGTGGGGCGGAAAAATCGATGACGGGCAACACCGCTTCGAATACCGCGCCACGCCCGATCAGGCTTTTGCCCCGGTGCCTTATGCGCCGATCCTGGGGCCGTTTGTGTCGCCGGTGGCATTGTCCGATCAGTCCAATGAAATCTATGTCAAATCGAATGCAGAGACTGGCCGCAAAGCGATTTACCGGTTTGATCTCGCCACCGGATTGATCAAGGATCGGCTGGCGAGCCGGGATGACGCCGATATTGACGGGCCGCTGGAGCACCACGGACGGCTGATCGGCTATGAATATACCGACGATCAGACCGAACAGGTGTTTACCGATAAGGTCTGGCAGCGTGATCTGGCATAGATCAAGCACGCCCTGCCGGGGATGCACGTCGAACTGATCGACCGCACCGATGATGGTCATCGCGACTTGATCCTGGCTTCAACCGGTGCCCAACCCGAAACTCTCTATTTGCTGGATCGCGCGGCCGGCAAACCGTCGACGCTCAATCCGATCGGCGCCACCTATCCCTGGATCCCGGATGCGGCGGCAGCACCGGTGAAGCCGGTGGATTATCCCGCGCGGGACGGGCTCAAGATCCACGGCTATATCACCTTCCCGCCCGGCCCGGCGCCCACCGGACCGATCCCGTTCGTGGTGCTGCCCCATGGTGGTCCCGGCGCGCGCGACAAATTGGACTTCGATTTCCTGGCGCAAATGATTGCCAGCCGCGGCTATGGTGTCCTCCAGCCGAATTTCCGCGGATCAACGGGTCGCGGCGTTGCCTTCGAGGCGGCGGGGCTCCAGGAATGGGGCCTCCATATGCAGGATGATGTTACCGACGGCACTAAATGGCTGATCGACCAGACATTGGCTGACCCCCAGCGCATCTGCATTGTCGGTTGGAGCTATGGCGGCTACGCGGCGCTGATGGGTGCGATCAAGGAGCCCGGACTTTATCGCTGTGTGGCCAGCATGGCGGGGGTCACGGATCTCAAGCGCGAATTCGGCTGGCCGCAACAGCAACGGTCCCTATTTGGCGGCGGCTCGCTTGAAGGCGATTTGGCTCACCTTGACGAGAACTCGCCGCTTCGCCAAGCCGACAAAATCAAGGTTCCAATCCTGTTGCTGCACGGCAAGCTCGATATCAACGTGCCGGACGAAGATACCGAGAAAATGGCAAAGGCGCTCGAGAGTGAGCATAAGAAGTTCGAGGTAGTCTATTTCCCAGACGATGATCATTACCTGTTTCATGAGGCCAATCGGATGACTCTCATGACCAAGCTTGAAAAATTCCTGAAGGATAATCTCGGACCTGTAGCCGCGCATTGATGCAATTACGATCTCTTGCTCATCGACGAAAAAGATGCTTTTGCCTGCCGCCAATTCCCTATAACGTCGGTATGATGGTCGGGATTGGGGTGATGTTGTGTCGCGTTCGATGATGTACCTTGGCGCTGTTGGCGCTACCTGCGCGGTCCTGGCGGGACCGGGTGCTGCCGCTGATCCGCTCGCGCCGGACTATTACGGACATCTTTCGGCGATCGACGATCCGAGCCTGTCGCCGGACGGCACAAAAATCGCTTTTATCACGGTCGGCGCCGGTGTTCGCTGTGCGGTGGTCCGCGATTTCGCCCAGTCAAAGCCTCTAACGATCCAGTGCCCTCAAGGTACCGAAGAAGTCCAATGGGTTCATTGGAAATCCAATGAGCGTGTACTTATGGGGCTCTATGGGTCGTATCCTTTTGGCCACAAACTCGTGCGCGGCGGCCATATTGCTGCGGTCAATATCGATGGCAGCCACTCGATTGAGGTCGTCGATTCCAGGCAGGGCCATCTTATCAACTATTCGACCGATCGGGTGGTAGATTTCCTGGATTCCGACCCTAACCATATTCTGGCGCAGGTCTTTTCCATTTCTCAGAGCGAACCGCGCGTCGTGAAAATCGATATCAATTCCGGCGATCAGGACACGGTACTAAAGGAAACCGACGATATAAGAAGCTGGATCGGCGACGGCAGCGGCCGGGTCCGGTTGGGTCGGGATGTGGTCGATGGAAAATGGGTACTGGCCTATCGCGATCAGGAGTCCAGCCCGTTTTCCATTGTGCCGCCCTCCCCAGTGCTTGGGCCCTTTGTCTGGCCGATTGCCGCTTCCGATCGGGATAACGCGATTTATGCCAAATCGGCGGTCGAGACCGGGCGAATGTCGATCTACCTCTTCGACGCTCAGCAGGGGAAGGTAGTCGATCGCATCGCGAGCGATCCTAAATACGACATAGGCGATGGAATATTGTCACATGGTCGCTTCGTTGGGTATTACTACACCGATGACCGTTTGAAGCAGGTCTTCACGGACCCGAACTGGAAAAATGATCAGGCGGTGATCCAGAAGGCATTGCCGGGACAGAACATCTGGCTTGCCGATCGTACCGCAGATGGTCACCGGGTGCTTGCGTTCGCGTCGGTCGACGCTGAACCAAATATACTCTATCTGCTCGACCGCGTCGCAGGCAAACCGACCACGTTGAATCCGATCGGAAGCACCCAGCCGCTTATCCCGGCTTGGACGGTCGCCAAGGTCAAGCCGGTCGATTATCGGGCGCGCGATGGGCTGTTGATCCATGGCTATGTCACGATGCCGCCAGGGCCGCCGTCCAAGGGACCGATCCCGTTCGTGGTTCTACCCCATGGTGGGCCATTTGCCCGCGACATTCTTGCTTATGATGCCTTGGCGCAGATGATCGCCAGCCGCGGCTATGGCGTTCTGCAGCCGAATTTCCGCGGCTCTACCGGCTATGGCGTGGCGTTCCAGGCCGCCGGGTTCGAGGAATGGGGCCTGCACATGCAGGACGACGTGACGGACGGCACTAAGTGGCTGATTGATCAGAAACTGGCGGACCCTCAGCGCATCGGCATCGTCGGCTGGAGCTATGGCGGCTATGCCGCGCTGATGGGGGCGATCAAGGAACCTAATCTCTACCGGTGTGTAGCCAGCATGGCCGGCGTCACCGATCTCCATCGCGTCTACAGTGTCGGTGCACAGGGTGCGTTCGGCAGGTCTGATGCGAAGCTTGAAGGGGATACGGCGCATATCGATGAGAATTCTCCGGTGCAGCAGGCAGACAAGATTTCCGTTCCGGTACTCTTGCTCGCCGGGAAAATGGATTTCATCGTTCCGGTGGCCGATGCCCAGAAAATGGAAAAAGCGCTGAAAGACGCCAATAAGAACGTCGAGGCTGTCTATTTTCCCGACGACGATCATTATTTGTTTCACGAGGCGAACAAAATCACGCTGATGACCAAGATCGCCGGATTTCTCAAAACGAACCTCGGTCCTGGTGTAGGGAATTAGCGCGATGAAGGACCTGAAAGTGGGATGCGCAATGCGACGCGCTGGTCTTATTGGGCTGTTATTGGTGATCGGGCTGGCCGGCCTCGCGGCCTGCGCAGACAAGAATGCGGCACCCCCACGAACGGAGGGCAGTTATAAATTCTCGGTCGGTGTAGCGGCTATGGCCGAGGGGCAGAGTCAGGTCGCCGTCGATCGGTTCACCGAAGCGCTCAACAGCGGGGAATTGACGCCGGAGCAGACCGTTTATGTGCTCCAGGACCGGGCCGGTGCCTTGAGATTGTTGAAGCGCGATGATGAAGCGCTGGCGGATCTCAATAAGGCATTGGCATTAAATCCAAAATTCGCACCGGCATTGTTCAACCGCGCGGGCTTTTATGCCGAGCAGAAGAAATTCACATCAGCCCTCGCGGATGCCGACGCCGCTATCCAGAATCAGCCGGATTGGGCTGAAGCATATAGTCTTCGTGGCGGCATCTATCTCGGGCAAAAATCGTACCCGGCGGCACTCGCGGATCTCGATAAGGCGATCCAGCTGAAACCCTATCTTTCTGATGCGCTGATCAAGCGTGCCGCCGTCTATCTGCAGCAGAAGGATCTGTCCCATGCGCAGGCGGATTACGACACGCTGATTGAACGCGACCCTGCTTGCGTGAACTGCCTCTCGGCCCGCGCGAATTTATGGATGCAGGAAGATGATCTGGACAAGGCGATAAAGGATCTGAGCCAAGCCGTAAGACTATCTCCGAAGGCGGCCCACCTTTATCGCGCGCTGGGCGTGAGCTATCTCGGCAAGGGCAATTTCAAGGCTGCGTCGGACGCGTTCGCAACCGGCCTGTCAATCCAGCCGGCGCAGCCCTATGTCATCCTTTTGCGCCATATCGCAGAGCTCCGTGGCGGCGAGGCCGATACGCTGGCCGCTACGGCGGATGCCGGGAAACTTGATCAAACAATCTGGCCGGGACAGGTCGCCTCGTTCTTCCAGAACCATATGACGGCGGAGCAGGTGCGTCAGGCCGCGGCGGCCGATGCTCAGCATGCCGCCGATCACCAGTGCGAGGCGGCCTTCTATATCGGTGAAGATGCCATCATTAAGAATAAGCGCGCGGCGGCGCAGCCGCTCCTCCTCGAGGCAGAGACGAGCTGCCCCGTGGGCTACAATGAACGGACGATCGCCCACGGCGAATTGCATAGGGGTTCCCCATAGACGCTACGCTGGGCACGATGCTGCATATCGTCTCAAACCGCTCCTGACGCTTTCCTCCCAATTGCGTTTCTCGCTATGGTCGGCGCCATGAATTTCGTTCGATCGATTATGGTTGCGGCGCTGGCGCTGATGGCCCTGTCCCCGACCGCTCACGCGCTGGAAAGCGCGCCCGTCACCAGCGCGCGCACGACTGTCACGCTGGTGTCCGACACCGATTCGGTGGCGACGGGTAAGGATTTCCGGCTCGGGCTCAATTTCAAGCTGGCGCCGGGCTGGCACATTTACTGGTCCAACCCGGGTGATGCCGGGCAGGCGCCTGTGCTGGATCTGACCCTTCCCGCGGACACGGCGGCCGGCCCTCTGCAATTTCCCACGCCGGTCAGGGTTGCCGAAGGCCCGGTTATGACCTTCGCCTACCTCAATGCGGTCACGCTGCCTTTCACTGTCACACCGCCAAAGACCGGCGGGCCGCTCGCGATCGGGGTTAAGGCCTCGTGGCTCGTCTGTAACAAGGTCTGCATTCCGGAAGAGGGTAGTTTCCAGATTACGCTGCCGGCCGGCGCCGGGGCGCCATCTGCCGACGCTGGTCTCTTTGCCGCAACCGATGCCCACATGCCACGACCGTCACCCTATGAGGCGCATATCGCGCCTGATGGGGCGCTCTCGATCACGGGATCGGGCCTGTCGAGTGCGGCGATCCGCGATGCGTGGTTCTTTCCGGCTGAGTCGGGCGTGATTGAGCAGGATGCGCCGCAGGCACTGACCGTGGGCGACGGCGCCTTGGTGCTGAAATTGACACCGACCCACGGTTTCGATCCGGCGCATGCGATCGACGGCGAGCTGGTGCTGAAGGATGCGGGTGGTCAGGAGGTCGGCCTCACGATCCATGCGACACCGGGAGCGGCACCCGCCATCGCGGCGTTGGCACAGGCCAGTCTGATCGAGACGCTGCTCTTCGCCTTTCTCGGCGGGCTGGTGCTGAATCTCATGCCGTGCGTGTTTCCGGTCTTGGCGATGAAGGCAGTGGCGATTGCGCGCCTGTCCGGGGCAGAGCGCGGCCATGTGCGGGCGTCATCGGTCGCCTATACCGCCGGTATTTTGCTGGCCTTCGGCGCCCTTGCGGGGCTGTTGCTGGCACTCCGCTATGCCGGTCGTGAAGCCGGCTGGGGCTTTCAGTTCCAGTCGCCGATCTTTGTGGTGGCGACCGCATGGCTGCTGTTCGCGGTCGGGCTCAATCTCTCCGGCGTCTATGCCGTCGGCACCGGGATCATGGGGGCGGGGCAGGGGCTTGTGTCCAAGGGCGGGCATCTCGGCAGCTTCTTTGCCGGTCTGCTGGCCGTGCTGGTCGCGACACCCTGCACGGCACCGTTCATGGGTGCTGCCATTGCTGCGGCTTTGACGGCCGCGCCGGTGGTGATGATCGGGATCTTCCTCACCATGGGGCTTGGACTGGCCGCGCCTTATGGGCTGTTGGCGGTGGTACCGGGCCTTGCCAGAGTGCTGCCCAAACCAGGCCGGTGGATGGATATTCTGAAGCAACTTCTAGCCTTTCCGATGTATGGCGCGACCGCGTGGCTGGTGTGGGTGGCGAGCCAACAGGCTGGGTCCGTGGGCGTTCTGGCCAGCGCGGTTGGGCTGGTGCTGCTCGGGTTTGCGTTCTGGGCGTATGGGGTCGTGCAATATAGCGAAGGCATCTGGCGGCGCGTCGGCCAAGCCGGTGCTGTTGCTGCTATTGCCGCCTGCCTCTTCGTCCTGTCGCAGATTGCACCATCGGCCGAGACTTCTGGCGCTCCAGTTGTGGCGGAAGCGGGAACGGAGCCTTACTCCGCCGATCGCCTCGCCGCTCTCCGCGCCGCGGGCCAGCCGGTGTTCGTCAACATGACCGCCGCTTGGTGCGTAACCTGCCTCGTCAATGAGCGGGTCGCACTGTCAACCAGCACCGTACGCGATGCCTTTGCTGCCGATCATGTTGTCTATCTCAAGGGTGACTGGACACGGCAGGATCCGGCGATCACCCAATTCCTGCGCGATCACGGCCGCGATGGCGTGCCGCTCTATCTGTTCTACCCAGCCGGTGGCGGTGAGCCAAAGCTGCTGCCGCAAATTCTGACCGCGGGGATCGTGCTGGACGCAATGTCGACACAGATTAGCGGCGTCCCCACGCCATGAATCCCGGGTTGCGGAAGCCCGGCTTGCCATAGCGGAACGGCGTGCCGTCCAGCCTGTCGACCCTTCCGCCAGCGGCTTCCAACACGGCCTGGCCCGCCGCTGTATCCCACTCCATGGTGGGTCCAAAGCGTGGGTATAGATCCGCGGCGCCTTCGGCGATCAGACAGAATTTGAGCGAACTGCCCGCAACAATGCGCTGGGTAACACGATGCTGAACGAAACAGGCTTCCAGCGCGTCCGTATCGGCGTGCGAGCGGCTATAGGCCGCCGTGAGCCCCTCCGCGGGCGTTGTGCGCGCCTGGATCGCCCGTACTCGGCCACCATGATCCGTGACAAGCGCTGTGCCGGGGCCGCAGCCGCTATAGAGCACGCCCTTGGCTGGGATCTGGACCACACCCAGCATGGGGCGACCCTGTTCGATCAGCGCAATATTAACGGTGAACTCGCCGTTGCGCTTAATAAATTCTTTGGTGCCGTCGAGCGGGTCGACCAGCCAGAACCGGTCCGGCACGATGCAGGGCACACCGCTTTGCGCGCAGCCCTCCTCGGCGATGACCGGAATGTCCGGTGTTGCCCGCTTCAGATGGGCCAGAATGATCTTCTCGGCCGCCTGATCGGCGAGCGTAACGGGCGAGGCGTCGCTCTTCCGGTCGACGGCGAAGTCGGACGCATAAATCTCAAGAATAGCATCGGCAGCCTCGCGTGCGGCCAACCCGAGCATGTCGATTAGGTCACTGGTATCCATCGGCGCCATCGATACGCTGAAAGCCGGTTCGACGGGAACAGATTTATGCGGCAGCGCGTCGCCCAGGACGGTGTGCCAGCAGCGCATCCAGTAGCCAGAGCGCAATCCCGATATCGATCGACGCATCGGCGACATTGAACACCCAGATGAACCCAAGCTTCGAAGCGTCGAAAAAATCGATCACCGTCCCGATCCGGATTCTGTCAAGCGCATTGCCGATCGCGCCCGCAATCAGAAACCCCGTGCCAAGCGCCGGAAGGATCGACACGGGCCGGCGCACGAGCAACAGAATGAGCCAGGACGCAACGACTATGCTGACCCCGACTAGGCCCCAGCGCGTGACGTCGCCGGAGACCGGAATGATCCCGAAGGCGTTGCTATGATTATAGACCAGCGTCAAATCAACCGGGCCCGGCATGCTGATGCTCTCCCCCGGATGATGCAGGAGGCGCAGGACGCCTAGTTTGGATATCTGGTCGAGAGCGATCATGAACAGCGCAACAAAACCCCCGAGCCAGCGTCCCGACTTAGCCCGAATTATGCAGCTGGGCTGGCGGATGTAGCTTAACTCATTGAATTGGTGTAAGATTTGGTTGCTGAAACCATCTTGCGCCGCTTCAGGAGGCCACACCCGCCATGATTGAGACT
>Ga0116226_10000734_pt1 | contig 28102 bp, 20 predicted proteins | sample S1TSphfallax_FD_89692 | JGI IMG/M metagenome (GOLD analysis project Ga0116226, IMG submission 89692) | Host-associated microbial communities from peat moss isolated from Minnesota, USA - S1T2_Fa - Sphagnum fallax MG | ecosystem: Host-associated > Plants > Peat moss > Unclassified | place: USA... | reverse complement strand
CGAGCATGACGGTGCTCATCACGGGCGAATCGGGCACCGGCAAGGAACTCGTCGCGCGCGCCCTGCATCGGCACAGCCCGCGATCCAGCAAAGCCTTCGTCGCGCTGAACACAGCGGCCTTCACGGCCGATCTGCTCGAGTCCGAGCTGTTCGGGCACGAGAAGGGCGCCTTCACCGGTGCCGACACCCAGCGTCGTGGCCGCTTCGAACAGGCCGATGGCGGGACGCTGTTTCTCGACGAGATCGGCGACATGTCCCCGGCCTTGCAGACGCGTCTGTTGCGCGTTCTCGCGGAGGGAGAATTCTATAGGGTCGGCGGTCAGACGCCGGTGAAGGTCGACGTGCGGGTCATCGCTGCGACTCACCAGGACCTCGAGACCCGCGTCAACTCCGGCCATTTTCGCGAAGACCTGCTGCACCGTCTCAATGTGATTCGCATCGAGATTCCGCCGCTGCGCGAGCGGCGCGAGGACATTCCCGAACTGCTCAAGCATTATCTCAGCGTTGCGGGACAGGAACTCGGCGTGGAGCCGAAGTTGCTGATGACCCAGGCGGAGTCCGCGCTCGTGACCTTCGACTGGCCCGGCAACGTACGTCAGTTGGTCAATGCCTGTCGGCGATTGACCGTCACCGCTCCGGGACGCGAGATCCGCACCGAGGACATTCCCCCCGATCTGGGCGGCGCCTCTGTCGGTGTCGCCACCAGCCACGATTGGATGGCGAAGCTGTCGCACTGGGCGGAGCAAGAACTCGATGCCGGAACCCAGCGCCTGCTCGATCAAGCGGTGCCGGAGGTGGAACGTATCTTGATCCGCGTCGCCTTGCGCAAGGCTGACGGACTGAAGCAGGAAGCCGCAAAACTGCTCGGTTGGGGCCGCAATACGTTGACTCGCAAGATGAAGGAGCTCGGCATGGAGGATGCCGCTTGAGCGGCAGGCGCCGACCCGAGTAGCCTGAGGTAGCTACCGGCCGCGGTAGCTCCCCCCGCGGTGCTTCGAAGACCCTATAATCGCCGCCCATGAGCGATTTGATCAAACACACGTTCGAGACGCCCGAGCGCAGTCTGTACGGCAACACCGTGGCCGAGTGGATTGCCGCCGGCATCATCCTGCTGGCCGTGTATTTTGGTCTCTGGTTCATGCGCGGGTTGATCAAGTCCCGCACCAAGCGCTATCTCAGCGGCGATTACGCGCTGCCTTTGCGCCTGGTCGCGTACATGATCGCCAATACCAAACAAATCCTGTTCCTGGCCCTGGCACTGTATGCTGGCAAGGAGAGCCTGAGCCTGCCCACGAAGCTCGAGGCGCGTTTGTCGAACGTCGTGTTGATCCTGCTCCTGCTGCAGGTCGGTCTTTGGGCGGGACGGTCCCTGCGTTTTTATCTGGAGATCAAGGAGCAGCAGCGCGGTCCGGACCGCTCCTTCGCCGGATCGCTCGACATCATTCATTTCCTGGCGCGCATCCTGATCTGGTCGCTGCTGATCCTCGTCGCGCTCGACAATCTCGGCATCAACATCACGGCGCTGCTCGCGGGGCTCGGTGTCGGCGGCGTCGCCGTCGCGCTCGCCCTGCAGAACATCCTCGGCGATCTGTTCGCCTCCCTGTCGATCGCGCTCGACAAGCCCTTCGTGGTCGGCGACTCGCTGACCATCGATACCTTCACCGGCAAGGTCGAGCACATCGGCATCAAGACGACGCGGATGCGCAGCGAAACCGGCGAGCAAATCATCGTTTCGAACGCCGACATCCTGAAGAGCCGCGTCCGCAACTTCGGTCGGGCCCAGGAATTGCGCACCGTCACCACCTTGCGGGTCGCCTACGACACGCCTTCGGACAAGCTCGAGGCGATCCCGAAGATGCTCGAGCAGATCGTCGGCGAACAGCCAAATGCAAGATTTGAACGCTGCCATCTGAAGAGCTTCGGTGATTGGGCGCTGCAGTACGAACTGTCTTACTTTCGCCAGAACCCTGAGCAATTTCCGCTGCTCGATCTGCAGCAGGCGGTGAATTTCCGCATCATCGAGCAGTTTCGCAGCGAGCGCATCGAGTTTGCATTCCCCACGCAGCGCGTGCTCACGCCCTCGTGAGCCGCCAGGCTCGCCCCTGAGCGCGCCGCCGCAGCGGCCCGATCGCGATGTTTCACGTCGTCCTGTTCGAACCCGAGATTCCCCCCAATACCGGCAACGTCATCCGCCTGTGTGCCAACGCGGGTGCCACCCTGCATCTGATCAAACCCCTTGGATTTCGGCTCGACGACAAAAGTCTCCGCCGCTCCGGCCTCGATTATCATGATCTCGCGCCGCTGCGCGTGCACGCCGACTTCAGGGCCTGCCGCGCCGCTCTCGGCGACTCCCGACTGTTCGCGGTCGAGACGCAGGGCTCGCGGACCTACGACGCCCCCGGCTACCGGTCCGGCGATGCGTTCTTGTTCGGACCGGAGACGCGCGGCCTGCCGCCGGCGTTGCTCGAGACCGTCGGCCGCGAGTGCCTCGTCTCGCTCCCGATGCGGGCTGGCAATCGCAGCCTGAATCTGTCGAACGCGGTCGCGGTCGTCGTCTACGAAGCCTGGCGGCAATGCGGATTTGCTTAGGCCGGGATGCGCGGCGGGTGGTTCTTCTTCTTACCTCCCGCGACCGCCGCCACCGCACGGCGTCCGAGCGGACAGATACAGTGCACGCGCGTGCCGCCGGCCTTGCGGCGCTTGACCTGCAGCGAGCCGCCGAGAACCCCGGCGCGATATTGCATGATCTTCAAACCCATGCCGGGATCGCTGGACACGCCGCCGGCCGCGCCTGAGCCGGCCGCGCCTGAGCCGGCCGCGCCGATGCCCACCCCGTCGTCGGCGATCACGAGACTGATCATGCGCTTGGCGATTCTCATGTTCACGGAGACCACGCGGGCACGGCCGTGCTTCGCTGCATTCAGTATCGCCTCCTGGGTGATCAGATAAAGATGGGTGGCGGTCGATTCGTTGATTCCCAATTCGCTCGCGACCGGCAGACGCAGGCGCACCTCGCAGCCGAGCGTCGCGCGCGACCAGGCTGCGAGGGAGGCGAGTGCCACCGCGAGACCGCCGCGTTCCAGGGTGACCGGCGACAAGCCCATCGCCATCGTCCGGGTCGTCTGGATCGCGTGATTGACCAAGGCGATGATGGTATCGAGGTCGGAACGAGAGGCTCCGCCGTTGGAGTCGACGCCGAGCGCGACGCTGCGCAGGAGCAGCGAGATGCCCGTCAGCTCCTGCCCGAGACCGTCGTGCAGGTCGTTGCCGAGCCGGCGCCGCTCCCGACGCGCGCTCTCGGTGATCTGCTTCTCGAGCTGTTTGCGCTCGGATACGTCCTGGACGACGTAGAGGGTCTTTTTCGAACCCGAGACTTCGATCGATCCGGTCAATATCTCGCCTGAAAACTCGCTGCCGTCGTTCCGGCGGAAGTTGATCGTGCGCGTGCCGACTCGCGCGCTGAATCGCGCCAACCAGCGATCGATCACGCGTGCATCGAGTTCCGGCGCGCGTTCGAGCAGCTTCAAGACCGGCTGGCCGTGCATTGCGCCGCCGTCGTGTCCGAATATCCGGTCGAATGCCGGGTTCGTGAACTCGATAAGCCCGTCGACCCCGACGAGCACGACACCCTCGCGCATGGTGTTCAAGATCGTCGAGAGCCGTGCTTCGCTCTCCCGCACGGCGAGTTCCATGCGCTTGCGGGTATCGATGTCGAGTGCAATCCCGACGATATGTTGCGCCTTGGCCTCGTCGTCCTCTTCCATGACGCGTCCGCGGGCGATTAACCATTTGTATACGCCGGTGCGGGTGCGCACGCGCAGCTCGAATTCGAAGAATTCGGTCCGATTCGGATTGGGCGTGTAGAGCAGCTTTGAAATACGCGGCAGATCGTCGGGATGAACGTCGCCACGCCAGCCGTCCTGCGAGAGATAAGGTGGTATTTGCCCGGGTTCGTAACCGAGCGCTTCGTGCCAATGGCCGTTGGCCTTCAGGGTCCCGGTTCGCAGATCCAACTCCCAGACCGGAAGATGCGCGGCATTGATCGCGATCTCGTAGCGTTGCTCGGCATCGCGCAGCGCCGCCTCCATTTGCTTGCGCTCGCCGATGTCCAGGCAAACTCCGACCATGACCACGTACTCGCCCGTCGAATCGCGGCGCGTGACGCGACCGCGTTCCAGCACCCAGCGCCAGCCGCCGCCACGGGCCATGATGCGATACTCGATCACGTAGTGGTCGGTGACGCCCCGCATGGCCTCTTCGCTGAGCCTCTTGTAGAGCGGCGCCTCCGCGGGATGAATCCGATCGAGCCAGGGCCGTTTCTCGCGCCCGTTGTCGTACGGCTCGATGCCGTGCAGCTCGCACCAATCGTTGAACCACCAGCAGCTGCCATCCGCACGCACTTCCCACAAACCGAGCTCTGTACCCCAGACCACCGCTTCGAGACGCACCTCGGACTCGCGCAGCGCGAGCGCCGTGCGCTTGCGCGCGTCGATGTCGATGGTCACCCCCGTGATGCGCAGGGCTCTGCCGCTCGCATCCCGCGCCGTCGCCATGCCGCGGCTAGAGATCCAAAGCCAGGCACCCGAGCGCGTGCGCACGCGAAATTCGGCTTCATAAATCTCGCCACGACCGGTGACGACGTCGTCGTAGCCGCTGGTGCCCGCGAGGTCGTCGGGATGGATCATCGAATCCCAGCGCGCAATGTGATCGGGTCCGGAACAGGGATCGATGTCGTGCTGGACGCACCAGTCGTTCCACCAGGTCAGGTGATCGGTTTCCACGTCCACGTCCCAGAAGCCGTACTCGCTGCGTTGCGCGGCGAGTTCCGGCCGCGAGCGGCCTTCCTCGATCGCGCTCGCGAGCACGGCGAAATCCGGCAGGGTTTCGAGCTTCTCGCCAACCTCTTCGAAGCTCCAGACGACGCAACAAACGTCCTGAAAGACGGCTCGGCGCATCACGACTCGGGCCTGCACGTCGTTTTCGATGCGGCGCACCAAAGTTCTCTGCACAATACCGGTCGTGAGCGTGTATTCGTGCAGCGAGCACAGCGATTCCGACGTAGCTGAATGCAGCAGGGCGAAGATCGAGATTGCGGTAGGCTGGATCTCGTGCTGCCCCAGCATCGCCACCAAGGGTCGACTACAGTAGGCGATCGTGCCGCCGGCACGAGTTACCGCGACGCCATCGGCAACGTGGTCCAATAGAGCCAGGGACTCGTCCGTGAGCAGCGTCGTGATCACGGTGGCGCTTAAGTTGGGTAGCAGTCCATGGGGATCCGATCTTAAACGAAGCTAACCGCGACGCGAAGAGTGTCTTGCCCGAACAATGGGGCCGACGCAATCGACGCCGACACTCAGCGCGGCAGGGCGTAGGCGACGACGTAGTCGCCGCGCGTGGTGTCGCCTTTGTAACCGCCTGCGGCAATCACCAAATACTGCCGGCCCGCGACCGAGTAGGTCATCGGCGTGGCCTGGCCGCCCGCGGGTAGTTTGACCTCCCAGAGCAATTTGCCCGTCCGCGTTTCGAAGGCCCGCAGCCGGTCATCGAATGTCGCCGCAATGAACACGAGGCCGCTTGCCGTCACGATCGGGCCGCCGAGGCCGGGCATGCCGATGTTTCGATGCGTGATGGGTGCATCGCCGACGGGGATCTGCCAGGCGATGGTGCCGTGTTCCATGTCCACGCCCGTGAGCACGCCCCAGGGCGGCTTGACGCAGGGGATCCCCAAGCTGGACTTGAAGGCCGCGCGACGCATTCCGTAGGGAGTGCCCTCCTGTCGCGCAAACTCGAACTCCTTGTATTGATCCGATTGCGCTTCGGCTTGCATCTGCGCGCGCGGTACTAGCGCTACGACGAACGGTAGGTTCATCGTGAGCCCGACGGCGATCTGGCGTCCCGCGTCGAACGCGATGCTGCCCCAGTTCGATCCGCCGGCATTGCCGGGCTGCATCAGGGACTCCTGCAGCGAGGGCGGCTGGAACATTCCCTCCGAACGAGCGTTGGCGATTCGCTCGCGGCAGCGGCGAGTATCCAACCAGGCGACACCGAAGGCGTCATCCGGTTTGATTGGCTCCTGGCGCGAAAGCGCGGGCGGCGCCACGGGGAAAGGCTGGGTGGGCGAGGGGCGCTCACCGGGCACGGCGTCCTGCGGCACGGGCCGCTCCACGATCGGAAAGACGGGCTTTCCACTGTCCCGATCGAAGGTGAACAGAAAGCCGGTCTTCGTCGCCTGGATGATCGCGGCGACGTGTCTGCCATCATGCACGAGCTCGGCAACCGCTGGCTGGGATGCGAGGTCGTAATCCCAGAGATCGTGATGGACCAGCTGTTGACCCCAGACGAGCTTGCCGCCGGCCCCATCGAGGGCGACGAGGGAATTCGCCCACCGATTGTCGCCGGGGCGCGCGCCACCGAAGAAATCCGGACTCGCCGATCCGGTTGGGACGAACACGAGGTGCCGCTGCGGATCCACCGATAGCGGCGCCCAGGCGTTCGCCGCGCTCGCGGTCTCGAGGCTCTTCGCCCCCCATTCGCCGTACACGGGGTTGGCCGGGTCGCGCGGGATCGGATCCCAACTCCAGAGCAGCTTGCCGTGGCGCGCATCGAACGCGCGCACCGTGCCGAACTCCTCGAGAACGGCGCGGTTGTCGCCGATCGACGAGCCGACGATCAGCTCGTCGTCGAGCACCGCCGGAGGGGAGGTCACGAGATAATTGCGCCACTCGCCTTCCGGGTCGTCTGCCGAACGCATCCCCACGAGTAAATTGAGCGAGCCACCCTCGCCGAAATCCGCGCAGAGCCGCCCGGTCGTCGCGTCGAGAGCGAGCAAGCGGGCATCGAGCGTCGGCGCATAGATGCGGGCGTGGCAGACAGCCCCTGGGGAACTGCCCGCATCGACCCAGAGAGAGACTCCGCGTGAGACGCCGTCGGAGTAATGCAGGTCTCTACGCGCGTTGGCCGCGTAGCGCCACCGCAGTGTGCCTGTCGCGGCGTCGATCGCGATCACGTCGGTGCTGCTCGTGGTGAGATACAGGACCCCCTCGTACAGGATCGGTGTCGCCTCGAACGCCGAGCGGCGCCAATCCTTGACTCCCTTACCGAGCTCACCGGTCCGGAAGGTCCACGCGACCTCCAGTCCGGCAACATTGGCCGGCGTGATCGACGTCAGCGGCGAGTAGCGCGTTCCGCCCGCATCGCCGCCATAGGAAGTCCAGCCCGCATCGGTGGCCGGGCCGGCGAGTGCCGGTGCCGCGCCTAGGAGCGCACTGAGCACGAACGTCAGGTGTTGCACGCGCCGCCGGCCGGCGGTCTGCTCCCACAACGAGATCTTTTCCGTTCGAGCTGAAAACATGGTCGTTAGGTCCCGGGCGGGTGGGTGGGGGCCGCGCTGTGCAAACAATCTAAGAGCTCCCCGGGCGCGTCGCCAGGGGATTTGGGACCAGCGGCGACTGCTGGGGGACGAGCGGCGCGGGTCGGGCGCCCAAATCCGCGAGCGCCGGGCGCGCCGCGTGCGCTAGCGGAACAAATGGTTCAAGCGGGTGCGGTAGCGCCGACTGAAATTCAGGAAACTGCCGTCTTTGAGCACGATCCTGTAGTCGCCATGATCCCAGGGCTGAATTTCCCGGATCCTGTCGATATTGACCACATGCGCGCGGTGCACGCGAACGAAGCGCCGTTCACCCAGGCGGCGGTTGATGCCTTCGAGCGAATCGCGCAGGCGATAGGTTTCACCCGCGGCGTGCACGACGACATAGTTGCCGTCCGAGTCCACATGGTCGATGTCGCCCGCATCCAGAATGAATTCCCGATTGCGCTTGCGTACGATCAGACGGTCGGACCGGCAGACTGCTGCGCCGACAGGTTCGCCATCACGCGCGACGCCGCCCGCGTCGATCGCACCCTCGGCGCTCGCCCGCGTGTCCAGCCAGAGGCCGTAGAGCCGGAATCCCAAGAGACCGCCCAGAATCACGAAATACGTGAGGAAGTCCTTCCGGTACTCGTAAAGCCAGTTGTCCCAGAAAGGACCAAACTGATAGCTGGCGCCGGCGACGGCGTAGGCCAGCTTGCGCAAAGCGATCATTCCGGCCGTGTGGATCAACGAATATGGTGCGGTCACGAGCAGGTGCGCCGGCAGGTCGGTCCGCCACGTGAGCCGTGTCAGGGGGAATCGCAGCAGCCACCAGACCATGGCCGGGACCAGCAGCCAGAGAAGTAAGTTGCTCGAGATTTCCCAGATCGCCGGCTCCCAGGGCGCGAGCACGACGCCCTCGCGGGCGCGGTCGGCGAGGACCGTGAGGGTGTTGCCGAGCACGAACAGCCCCAGCAGCGCCGCGAAAACGAGCATCTGCCAGCGGAACATCTGTCTTGCCGTCGCCGGTTGCAGTCGGCTGATCCCGGCTCTGCGGCGATCGGTATCCACGGGTATCCTCAGGAGCCTCCCAGCATATCCTATCAGTCTACGCGCCTTTGACCACCGCGTGCCCGAACAGTACGCTGGCTGGCCATCGCGCCGCGCGCACCCGAGAACCCCCTGCATGAAAAAAGTCGCCCTGCTTTCCATCGCCGCCCTCGTGCTCTCCGCCGTCCTGCATGCCGCCAGGGCGGCAGACACCGGACCGCTGCCGGTATTCGATGTCGCCGCGGCGAATCGAAGAATCGATGCGATCCTCGATCGTGACTATCCTCATCTCGATTCGATATATAAGGACATCCACACGCATCCAGAACTCGCGTTTCAGGAGAACCGCACCGCTGCTCTGCTCGCCGGCGAAATGCGCAAACTCGGTTTCACGGTCACCGAGCACGTCGGGAAAACCGGCATCGTCGCGATCTATCGCAACGGCTCGGGTCCGACCGTGCTCGTCCGCACGGAACTCGACGCCCTGCCCATGGAGGAGAAAACCGGCTTGAGCTATGCCAGCCACGCCCAGCAGTTGCTGGACGGCAAGCCGAGCTTCGTCGATCACAGCTGCGGACATGACTCGCACATGGCCTGGTGGTTGGGCACGGCCGAGACGCTGCTTGCCCTGAAGGACCAGTGGCACGGTACCCTGGTCTTCATCGGCCAGCCGGCCGAAGAGATCATCAGCGGCGCGAAGGCGATGCTCGCCGACGGACTGTTCACACGTTTTCCAAAGCCGGATTTCGCGTTCGCCGCGCACGTCGGGCCGTCAACCTACGGCACGGTGTCGATCAAGGACGGCGCCGTCAGTTCGGCATCGGACTCCATCGACATCGTCTTCCATGGGCGCGGTGCGCACGGCTCGATGCCGGACAAGAGCATCGACCCCGTGGTCATGGGCGCGAATTTCGTGACCGCCGTGCAGGACGTGATCAGTCGGCAGAAGGATCCGCAAGCCTTCGGCGTCGTGACGGTCGGCAGTTTCCAGGCGGGCACGGTGGAGAACATCATTCCCGACCATGCCGAACTCAAGCTCACGCTGCGTTCGTTCTCCCCGGCGGTGCGCACCGCCCTCATCGACGGCGTCGACAGAACCGCACAGGCCGTCGCCGCGATGGCCGGAGCGCCCGCGCCGGAGGTGACGCACGTGCACGGTACCGCCGCCGTGCACAACGACAGCCGGCTGGCCGCGGCCGCGAACTCCTTGCTGACCGGAGTGCTTGGCGACAAGCTCACTTTCATACCCGCTACCGAGCCCGGCTTTACGGCGAGCGAGGACTTTTCCGAATTCGTCGACGCGGGCGTGCCGTCGCTGTTCTTCGGGATCGGCGGCGATGATCCCGCGATGCTAGCCGACTACAAAGCGCAGGGAAAACCGGTGCCCGTCAATCATTCGCCGTACTTCGCGCCGGTTCCCGAGCCGACCATTCGCACCGGTGTCAAGGTGCTGACGCTCGCGGTGCTCATGGTCGCTTCCCCTTAGACGCGCGCCGCGTACGACGTGCACCAGCCGCCTGCCGGCACTTGCTTGCCGGCGAACACCATGCACGGGCCCCAGGGGTCCGTAGGGCCGCCTTTGAACTGTACGCATTTGCGGCAGGATTGACCTTTCAGATGTTCCGGGTACCTCGCGCGATCGACCTGGTTCGCATCGAGCGAGAAGCCCACGGCACGCGCCGCCGGATCGTCGACACCGATGTGCGGAAGGTCGCTGCCGCTCGAGGCGAGCGTGGTGTTCGCCGCCTGTCCCGCCTCTGCGTCCATCGCCGTGCTTTGCGGCCGTTCCGGCGCGGAAGGAGCGGCAGTCGACGCCGTCGCTGCGGTTTGTGGTTTACCGCAGGCGCCCAGCCCGAGAAACGGTATCAAAATTCCGCTATTCCCTAAGACTTTTACGAACGTACGACGACTCTGATTCAATTCGATTTCGCCAGCCATGGATGACCCCCCGCGTGAGACGCGTTTTTATGAACTCAATGTTTTGTGTGCATTTCCCCATATGCTCGTCATCGAGCCCACCGCTGCAGAAGCCCACTGGAGGCGCTTGAATCCTTCTGTCGGGATTTACGGCGATGGCTGGTATAAGACTATTCTCTCTATAAATTTTCGCAAGTCGGATGTCATGGCCGGTCCCGGCAGTCGCGCCGGCGACAACGAGTCTTGCTGCTAGAATGCGGGCGGCCGCCACCGGAGGGCCATGCACTTGCCTGAAAACGAACCCGTCGATTCCCCGGCGCCGCGCCCTACGGTTTTTCTCAGTTATGCCTCGGAAGACCGCGAGGCCGCGCGCCGGCTGCGCGATGCCCTGCCGGCATACGGGCTGGATGTCTGGTATGACGAGAGCGAGCTCGGCGGCGGCGAGGCCTGGGACCAGAAGATCCGGCGTCAGATCCGCGAATGCGACTATTTTCTGGCCCTGATCTCGGCGCAAACCGAGGCACGTCGCGAGGGCTATTTTCGCCGCGAATGGCGTATTGCCGTCGAGCGCACGCTCGACATGGCCGACGACTATCTCTTTCTGTTGCCCGTCGTCATCGACGAGACGAATCAGGCCACGGCCCGGGTGCCGGAGAAATTCCTGGCGGTGCAGTGGCTGAAGGTCCCGCATGGTGAACCGACTCCCGCGCTGGAGAGCCTGTGCCGGCGCATCGCGGGCGGAAATGCGGTGGATCCCGCGACGCCGCGACGGACCGCGGCCGGACCACCGCCGCCAGGATCCGCTGTCCCGCCGGCAGCCCCGTTCGTGCTCGAATTTCCGCGCGAGGAGCCCGGCCAAAGACTGCGATTCCTGCTCGAGGTCGCGGTCTGGTTGGCCCGCTCGGCCTGGCTCGGCTTCCAGAAGTTTCCGCGCTGGGTGCGCATCATCGGCTATTGTTGGTTGGTCGGCTTGATGATCTCCCAATGCAAATCGGCAACGCCCGAGACCGCCGCGGTTCCGGCGACGCAGAACATCGAGAAGTTGCGGGCGATCGCGAAGAATTTCGACGCGGGACCGGCCAAGGACGACCTCACAAAGCTCGGTTCGGCGGTCGCGTCGGAATTCGCGGACGACGAGGATCGCGCCTCCGCCCCGGATCACAGCCCGTTGCTGGCGGTCGCGTTCACCGCGCCGCCCGATGACGCCGCCGCACAGACGGTGGCGAACGAGAGTTTCGTGATGGCCTACGGGCTCGCGGTGATCTCAAATTCCGACAAGGTCGGGTTGAGCAAAGACCCGGCCGTCAACCCGGACCTTACCACCGCCCTGACTCTGGGACGCGAGAAGCATGCGACCTATATTTTGTGCGGCCGCATCGGCGCCGTTGCCGGGGTGTCGAAACTCACGGTCGAGATTGCGAAGGTCGCCGACGGCAGCATCGTCTGGTCCAAGACCGTCGCTGCCGCCGACGCCCGACCGGCCCGGCTCGCGGCGGATATCGTGGCGCACTTGCCGTCGCTCTGAAGGCTGCTCCGTCAGTTTGGCGCGCTCGCGGGCAGCGAACTGATCGGCGTGCCGCAATTGCCCTGGGTGATGCAGGCCCCGACGGCCTGCATCCCGAACCACTCCTGGGTGTCCAGGTTGTAATGAACGGAGCCATCGCCGCCGCCATACACACCGCCGCTGAACACTGCGCTGCTGACCTGCGACACATCGAGTACCGAGCGATTGTCGGGATCCTGCGCCCCGTAGTTTGCGAACACGGTTTGCATCTGCGCTAGAACGCTCGCGCCATAGTAGGTCGAGAGCGGCTTGGCGAACTGAATCGGGAACGTGCTCCCGATGGCCGAATTGAGCGACCCGAACAACGCCGCGTAGTTCGACGGGGCATCCGTGACCGAGACTGCGTTGGTGTTGCCGGCTTCCGCCTCCCACTGGTTCCACTGCAGGCAAACGATGCGCGGCGTCTTGCCGGCATTGAGGAGGTTTGCGAGTGCGCGATAGACGATCGTGCGCGCGAACGGCGCCAGCGCATAGGACGGTGACTGTGACGTGCCGAGGCCGGGCTGCCAAAGGTTGACGCCATGGGTAGTCCAGGCCGCGGCCGCGGTCGTGGTGTCCGCTGGGTCGACGCCCTGGCTCGGCCAGGCGATGTCGATGATGTAAAGATCGGGCAGCGGCCACCCGGCATTGATCAATCCCTGCCATTCGTAAGCGGCGAAGTTCGCGGCGTTTCCGCCGGGGCCGGCATTGTTGTTGAAGCCCAGATTCATGTCGGGTCCCGTCGGCGTGAGCGCGAAATTGGTCCACTGGACCGCGCTGATCGCGGCACTCGATCCCGTGTACGCCGGCGACGCACCGTTCGAATTGCCCGCGAGGAAATTCCAGCCGAGATTTTCGACGCCCCAGATGTTGGGCGAGGCGTGTGCGATGAACCGCGTCGGGATCACATCGTGCCCGACCGAGTTGCTCTGGCCCATGAACAGCATCACGGCCACATCGCCGCTCGCAAACAGGCCGGGTTGAAACAGCGACGCCAGCGAGGCGGCGGACAGGCTGACGGACGTGCTCCCGCCATAGGCGACGCGGTACCAGGAGCCCGGATTCGTGTAATCCGCCCATTGCCAGATGTTGCCCGAAGTGTCCAAACCCCAGACGATCCCGTCAGCGACGGTGATATGCGTGAGTGCGGAGCCCGTATTTACCCAGGGCAGCCCGTGGTAGGGCGCGGGGCTCGCGACCACGGCGGGCACCGCCCAATTGCTGCAATAGACATTTTGATTGCTATTGACCTGACAGACCGTGCCGCGTCCATCGACGGCAACCTGGGCGACGCCGGCAGCCACGTCGGTCGAGGTGGCGGCGAGATTCGTGTAGTCGGTGACACGGATGAGATTCCCGCTCGCATCGACGCCCCAAATCTGTTTGCCGGCAGACACGGCGATCTGTTTGAAATTCGTGGCGCCGGTGTCGAACCAGGAGACGCTCTGAAAGCCGTTCGAGTCGGGCGTGCTCTGCAGCGGGTTCGGCGAACTGGCACAATACACGTGCGCGTTGGCGTTGATCTGACACAACAGACCATGGCCGGCGGAGATCTGCGTGACGCCGGCGGCCACCTTAGTCCAGGTCGTGCCCTGTTTGAAATTCGGCAGGAACCAGAGGATCTGCGCAGCGTCGATTCCCCACACTTGGTCGTCGCTGACGGCCAGGCTGACGAGGGACTTGTTGAGATTGGTCCAGACCAGGTCGTGATATCCCGCAGAGTCCGCCGCGCCGGGCGCCTGATCCGTGCAGTAGCTCCCACCCGACTGCGCCTGGCAAATCGTCGAGTGGGGGGGCGAGGAAATCAAGATCATCGAGAAGATCTTGATGGCAGCATTGCTCGGCAGCGTCACGGACGCGATCACCTTATCAGGGTTGAGCGCGACGCCGTAGCCATAGATGTCGAGGGTCGTGCCAGACGGCGGACTCGTGACCGTGCCCGCCGAACCGGCGACGAAATAAGGCGTGGCTAACGCCACGGATTCGCCTGTCTGGGTCGTCGCCGGGGTGCCCTGCGACCAATTACTGAACCCTTGGGTGAGCGAGGTCGTCGTGCCGTCGGTGTAGGTCACGATGATCGTGCCGGTCTGTACGCCGGAGTTACTGGAGGCGAGGAACAGGAGCGACGAAAAGTTACCCGAAGGCGGGGTGATCGTCGCACTCGACACGGCATCCGGGACGTTCGCGGCACCCAGCGGAAAAACGAAGCCGTTCCAGACGACGTTCGCGCCCAACACGTTCGACGAGTAGGCGTCTCCCTTCGTATCGAAGCCGCCGTCGGTGACCGGCGAGCCATTCGCAACTAGGGCGTACGCGTTGTAGGCGCCCGACAGATCGACGGGTGTCGTGTCGCTGGCCGTGCCCGCCGCAGCCACGACGAAGCTCTGCGTGACCGGCGCAGCTGCCGTATAGGTCCCATTGCCGGGCTGCGAGGCGGTCACCGAGCAGGTGCCGGGTGTGAGCAGGTTGATCGTGCCGCCGGACGCCGAGCAGACGCTCGAAGTGGACGAGGAGTAGCTCACCGCCAAGCCCGAGCTGGCGGTCGCACTGAGAGTCAGGCTCGTGCCCTCGATCTGATTCGGGATCGGCGCGAAGTTGAGGGTCTGGGTTTTCAAGGTAGGTGCCGAGACGGCCAACGTGACGGTCGTCGTCTCGCTGAAGGCCGAGGACGAGCCGGTGCCCGCGACACTGCCGGTGATGCTCAGTGAATACGTTCCGCAGGGTTTGCTCCGTCGTCGCGACACTGAGGATGGTGGCGCTCGTTGCACTCGTCGGCGAGAACGTCGCCGTAGCCCCGACCGGCAAGCCGGTCGCCGAAAAGCTTACCGGACTTGCAAAGCCGGCGACCGGCGTGATGCTGATGACATCGTTAGTCGAAGCACCGGCGGTCAGACTCAGGTTCGTCGATGCCGGCGTCATACTGAAAGTCTCGCCGGCTGTGATGACGAGCGTCACGCTGGTGGTCGTGGTTGTCCCGCCGGAGGTGCCCGTGATCGTCAGCGGATAGCTGCCGACGGGAGTGGCGCGGGCAGGGTAGACGATCAGGACATTACCGGCAAACGCCGTACTTACGCCCGCGGGCGCGCCGCTGACGCTAAGAGCGACCGATCCGCTGAATCCCGCGCTGGTCGTCACGTTGATCGTGTCCGTGCCGCCCGCATTCTGCTGCAGGGTGAGCGAACTCGACGTGGGAGCGAGGCTGAACGGCGCGCTGGCCGCCACGGCGTTCCGCTCGACCGCGAGGGCCAAGGTCAGTACGGAGGCGGCGATCGGCAGCAGGTAACTCGGAAGAATGCGGCGGTGCTGATGCATGGTGACTCTATGACAAAAGAACGGAGTGCCGACCTTGGCCATGGTGCGGCCAGGTGCGCGGCGACAGCCGCCGCGCACCTGCCGACCCTCGAGAGTCCCTTACTTGGCGCCCGCCGGCCAACCCAGGACTTGCACTTCCGCCAGCTGAAGCTGGTTCGTGCCCGCCAGCTGTACCCGGACGTAACGGCCGGGAACCCCGCCGATGTTGTACGAGGACTCTTGCGGCGAATTGCCGCCGACGTAGCCGGTGTTCGCCGTGTAGACCTGCGTGACCGCGGGATTCGCGAGCAGTTGCGCCAGCGTCTGGCCGTCCATCGAGGTCTGCGAGACGAGCACATAGAAATTGTTGAGCCGCGTCGAGCAGCAGTCCGTGCGGTTGAACAGGTTCACGGTCTGCACGGTGTCGACTCCGCCGAGATCCACTTCCCAATAGTCCTGGGCATTCTGACCACCGGTGATCGAGACCGAGCCGTCCTCCCAAACACCGTCGATGTTGCCGTCGACCGCCAAAGCCGCCGAGGTGCCGTACGAGATCTCGGAGCCGCTCGCCGACTTGCCATAGGCAAGATTGACCTGCGGCGAGGCGAACGTTGCGCTGCTCGTGCCGCGATCCACGAGGGATACGGCATCGACGAGCGATCCGAGGCCGCCGATCGACGCGCCCGACTGCGCGAAGGCGAGCGTGTCGTTACCCGTGGCTTTGACTACGTAGCTCGCCTGCTGCCAGGACGGCGTCGTCAGCGCACTGCCGTTCGGCACCAGCGTATCGATGACCGTGCCGTTCCAGACCACGTCGAACTGGTTCTGGGCCGCCGCCAGGCCGGGCCGCGGGGAGTACCAGAAAGTCAGCACGAGTGAATCGCCGGCCGTCGTGGCGACGGTTTGCGACACCGTGTCCAGTGTCGAGGTCGCGCCCAATTGGATCCAGGACGATCCATCCAAGGCCGTGTAGCCATACAAGCCGTTCCAGACCTGCACGAAGCCGTCGCTGCCCTTCCAGCCGGCCAGGTTTGCGACGTTGCTCCAGCTGCCGGCCTGGACGGAGTTCGTCTCGAAGCTCCCGTTGACGAGGAGGTTCGGTTGGGTTCCGCTCGAACAGACGCGCGTACCCGCCGCCCCCGCGGCGCCGTCGAGGATGCCGTCGTCGTTCTGGTCGATGCCCAGGATGTAGCCCGTGCCCCGCCGGACGCCCGTGAACGTGATCGGCGAGCCGCTTTGCGCGAAGGCCTTCATTGCCGCGAGCGAGTTGGGCTGGCCCCGGTCGTCGGCGTAGGTGCCGTTACCAACATAGACATAGCCGCGCGTCTCGTTGTTGACGCAGCCGCTCGCGACGAGATCGATCGCGTTGACGTCGGCCAGCGCTTGCAGTTGCGCCAGCATCGGATCCGTGACCACCGAACTGGACAGCGTCACCTGACGCCCAACAGCGGCATGCGAGTCCACCGCCGTGTTCGACGCATTGAGTCCGCTCGGCGTGTACGGGTAGGAGCCGTTGAACGCATACATGAACGCCATCGTGGCATCGTCGCGCGACGTGTTCTGGGTCGAGTCGAACGCACCGTCCGGATCGAAGCCGAAACCCGCCGTGCTCGCCGTGGGATCATTGAACCACAGGCCGTCCCGGCGGTAGAAGTTCTGCCAGGTCGGCGCGTTGCGCAACTGGTTGAGGCCGAACAGCGGGTTGTTGATGAACGCGGCACCGCGGTTTGTGTTGCCCGGGTGACAGCTGCGGCAGCCCTCTTCGAACTCCTGTGCGCCGGTCACTGCATTACCCGTGCGGTACGGCACGTTGCGCGGACCCGGCACGGCGATTTCCGTGGGGTACTGGTTCGTGATGGTGCGGAACGGATTCGGCGGCGTGCGCAAGGTCGACAAGAACGCGTTCATGCTGCCGATTTGCGCCGTGCTCGGTTGCGTGCCGCCCTGCAGATATTCAAATGCCGGCTGGAAGGCATTCAAATTCGCGCGATCGCCGCGCCAGTGCAGGAACGGACTCTGCATGCGATCGACCAGCGTCATCGTCAGGAACGGGCCTTTCATCGGATGCTCTTGCACCGAAGCCACTTGCGTGGTCACGCCGCCCAGATTTTGGTCGCGAAATGTCACGCCCGCGCCGGTGATATTGCCGCCGATGCCGTTGATGACTTCGATCGGCGACGTGGGGTCGCCGAGGTCCCAGGCGAGGCGGTCGGTGCGCGCATCGACGTGGCAGGATCCGCAGGAAATCTGGCCGAGGCCCGAATATAGCTGCGTGTTGTAGAGCAGCGGACGACCGGCGCGCACGTCATTGGGCGTCGGATCGTAGGACAGCGCAACGCGGCTCACTTCCGCTTGGTTGACGTTCGTTGCGGCAAGACTCAACACCGAGATCGTGGCGTCGAACTTGTTCAACACGTAGGCCAGCGTCGGCGAACTCGCGTTTGCACCGACCGCGTTCAAGACGATACCGGTCGGACCCTGGCCGACGGGTATCGGCGTGTTCAGCACCGAGTCGCGAGCGCCGGCCGCGTTGATCACGACGACGTTGTTCGAACCCATGCCGGTGACGTAGCCCTTGCCGGTCGCCGGGTTCCACGCGATCCCACGCGGGTCGCCGATCGAGTTGGCGATGCAAGCGGTGCTGCCTGCGGCGCAGGTCGCCGGAATCGACGCGGTCTGGTACATGCCGGTGACGGGTGACAAAGGCAACAGATGCGGATTCAGGTCCGTCTTGCTGCCCCCGCTGCCGCCCACCGGATAGGTGCCCATGAGCACTTGAATGAACGTGCCGGTGAGCATCGGCTGATAACGGATCTGATTCGTGGCATCGGTGCCGACGGCCGTCACGGAGTTCGTCGCCGGGTTGACCGCGAGCGCCATGACGATATTGAGTGGACCGCCTTGATAGGTGACCGCATTGGTTGCCGTGTTGACGATCGCAATGTCCCGGTCGATCAGATCCCAACCGGTGGCGCGATCGGCGTGGGTGCCCTGCTGCGCAAGACTGCCATTGATGAAAATCGACCAATCTTTGCCGTTTTCGTCCAACCAGGTCGGCAGCGCGCCGCTGACGGCCGGCGCCTGTCGGCGCACGATGGCGCCGACGGGCGGCGGTGTCTGGGTAAAGCCATCCGCCAAATCGGTCGGTGTGACCGTGGTCGGCTGCGGGTATAGGCTGACGTACTTGTTCAACTGCGCGTTGACCAGGTCGGGGAAAGGGGTGATGCCACCATAGGGACCCGACGGGGAGCGCGCGAGGTCCACTTCGTAGGGCGCGTCGTACTTGCCGCCGGTCATCGTGGTCGTTCCGTTGCCGGACTCGAAGATACCGACATAAACGTTGCTGCCGCCCGAACCGTTCGGGCCCACCGCAAGGGCGCGTGGTTGCTGCCCCAAGATCGGAATGCGTTGCAATATCGCGCCCGGCACTAGCGGGTCGAACACCTCGAGTTCCTTGGCCTGTGCGACCGAGACGTAGGCGCGCGCGGCATTCGTGGCGCTGCCTGCCGTGCCGGTGAAGACCACGTCGGCGGGTTCGGCGCCGGTCTGCAGGGTCGCGACCAGCGCGTTGTGCGTGAGATCGACGATGCTGACGGTGTTGGAAATCTTGTTGACGACCCAGGCCTGGGTGTTCGAGTAGACGCGCACCGTGACGGGCTCCAAGCCAACTTTGACGACGCTCGCCAGCGTCAGGCTGTTGCCGCTGATCGAAAAGATCTCCAGGTCGTTGTTGGGCGTGTTGACGGCGAGCAGCTTGGTTCCGTCGGGCGTGATGTCTAGGGGATGCACATGCGCCGATTCGAAGCTCGAGAACGAGGCATCGGGTACGCCGCTGGGCTGAACCGGGATGTTGATCGCCTTGACGTTGGCGCGCGAAGTCGCGGTCACGGGGGCCTGGCTCGCGCTGGTCGCGGCGGCCCCGGGGGCCGAGGCGCTTCCATTGCTCGCGCTTCCGCCCGAGCAGGCCTGCAACACGAGAATCGTCGTGAGGGCCGTGCCGGCCGAGAGACAGAATTTCTTTAAGACAGCGAAGCGGCTCGGCCGCTGGAACGGAACAGACATCAAACACCCCTGACGCGTGGAACTGAGGAACGCGTCGCAGATTAGTGACAGGGGTTTTCATGTGCAATCGCAACGAAGGCCGCGATTTCACATAATCCAACTATATTCGCTATTACGTTGCCAACGTCGCACGGGGATAAGCGTTAAGTTAAATTGCTATTCGGTTTCCGCGCGCATCTCGCGCCCCATCAGCGCCTGCACCGCGTCCCGCACGGCTTTTCCTTCGTGCATGACGCGGTAAACCTCGTGGCAAATCGGCATTTCGACCCCCAGATCTGCGGCGACCTCGTCCACGGCGCGTGCCGCTGCAACGCCCTCGACGACCTGGTCGAAACTCGCTGCCACCGTGCGAAATGCCCCCCCTCGTCCGAGGGCCATGCCAAAACGTCGATTGCGGGATTGATCGTCCGTGCAGGTCAGGACCAGATCGCCCAGGCCGGCGAGGCCCATGAAGGTCTCGCGTTTGGCGCCGAGCGCGACCCCTAAGCGCATCATTTCGGCCAGTCCGCGCGTGATCAACGCCACCCGGGTATTGGCGCCGAACCCCATGCCGTCGGCGATCCCGGAACCGATCGCGATGACGTTCTTGACGGCACCGCCGACTTCGACGCCGATGATGTCGGTTTGGGTGTAGGCACGAAAATTCGGCCCCGAAATCGTGTGCGCGAGCTGCGCGCCGAAGGCTTCGTCGGCGGACGCGATCGTCATCGCGGTCGGCAGGCCCGCACCGACTTCCCGCGCGAAGGTCGGTCCGGAGACCACTGCACAGGGGCGGTCACCCAGCAATTCCGCGGCGACCTGGTGTGGCAGCAAGCCCGTCGAAAGCTCGAATCCCTTGGTGGCCCAGGCGACTCTCGCGCTCGGCCGCAGGGACGGGGCGATCGCCGCCAGAGTGGCGCGAAACGCGTGCGAGGGTACGACCACGAGCACGTCGCGAACGCGACTCAGCACGTCGTTCAAATCCGCGGCAACGGTCAACTGCGGCGGAAACGCCGCATCGGGCAGGTACCGGGCATTGCGGCGGTCGCATTCCATCGCCGCAGCCTGGGCCGGATCGCGCGCCCACAGGAGCGTCGTATGACCTTCACGCGCCAGCTGCACCGCGAGCGCCGTACCCCAGGAGCCGGCGCCGATCACCGCCATCGGTTCTGGGCGCGCGGCCTGCACGTTGCGCCTAGTTGACCAGGCCGGCTTGCTGTTGGGTCGACGACTCCGACGCCTGCAGGAACAAGGCGTCGAAATTGACCAGCGGCAGAAGGAAGTTCGGGAAACCGCCTTTCGTGATCAGGTCGGAGATGACCTCGCGGGCGTAAGGGAACAGCACGCTCGGGCAGAAGCTGCCGATCAACCGCTTGTAGTCCTCGGCCGTCGCGCCGTTGACGATGAAAATCCCGGCTTGCTTGACCTCGACGAGGTAGAGAGTCGCATCGCCCTGTTTCGCCTCGAGCGTGATCGTGAGCAGAACCTCGCGCACGTCGGGCGCGACCTCCTCGGCCGTCGTGTTCATGTTCATCTGAAACTTCGGTTCCCAGGCCTGGTTGTTCGGCAGACGGGGACCGTTCGGTGACTCGTACGAGCAGTCTTTCAAATAGACGGTCTGCAATGTGATCTGGACGCCACCCACGTTGGTCTGCGGCGCCGGTACCGTAATGTCGTTCATCAATCCCCCTGAATTAGTCGATCGAGCCCGCCGCTGCGATCGAGTGCGAAAAGATCGTCGCAGCCGCCCACATGTTTCGTACCGATGAAGATCTGGGGCACCGTGCGCCGTCCACTCTTTTCGATCATCTCTGTGCGCGACGCCGGGTCAGCCTCGACGTCGATTTCCTTGAATGCCAAATTCTTCTGGCCGAGCAGCTGCTTCGCCCGCTGACAATACGGACACCATCCGGTCAGATAAATCGTGATGTCCGGCTGGCTCATTTGCCGAGTTGCTTGCTGGTTCCGGCTGATTTCGCGAGCGGCAGATTGTCCTTGAGCCACGCGTTGAGACCGCCTTCGAGATTGAACACCTTGGTGAAGCCGAGTTTCGACAAGGTGCGCGCGGCGGTGGCGCCGTCGCGACCATCCTCGCTGTAGGTAATGACGTTCTTGTCGCGCCACTTCTTCAGCGCGTCGGCCTCGGCCTGCAGCGTCGCCGCGGGCACGTTGCGCGCCTCCGCGATGTGGCCCGCATCGAAGGAGTCCTTGGCCCGTAAATCGATCACCAAGGCGCCTTGATTCATCAGCCGCACCGCCTGCATCGAGTTCAAGGCGGCGAAGGCCTGCGCGCGCGCGCGCAGCTCGTACAGGAGCACGATCACGGCCGCCACGACCGCACCGGCGACGAGGTACGGATGGTGACTCATATATTCGAGAAGCTGCTGCATGGTTGAGAAAATCGCACGCGTTTTTCGGGGGCGCAAGTATAGCAGCGGGTGCAAGGCTTGTATGCTTGACCGATCCGATGAAACGTTCATTCAGAGAAATTGGGGCACTCTTCGCGCTATGTCAGGTCCTGACCGCGGCAGGGGCCGGCGCGGCCCCGGCGCGGACGCCCGCGCCCGTGCCTGCATCCGCGCCTATGGAATCTGCGCAGGCCCAGGCCAAGCTCGCCGCGCTGCGTGCGCGCATCGAGGCGTTGACGAAGCAGAGGGCGGCCGAGCTTGCGCAGCGGGACTCGCTCGATGCACGCCTGCGCCAGGCGGAACTGGCCGTCACGACCCAGCGTCGCAGTTTGGATGTCCTGCATGCAGCGGTCATCGCGGCGGAACGCCGCCGCAACCTCTCCCTGGCCGAGCAGGCGCGCACGCGTGCCGAGCTCGACGACGCACGGGCGGCCCTCGCCGGACAACTGGTGGCCGCTTACATGATCGGCCGACAGGAGCAGTTCAAGCTGTTGCTGAGCCAGACCGATCCGGCGGCGCTCGGCCGCCTGGTCACGTACTACGGTTATTTCGGGCGTGAGCGGGCCGCGCAAATCAACGCCATCCGCGCCCGCGAGCAGAAGCTGGCCAGCATCGCGAACGAGCTCGGGCAGCAGTCCGCGCGTCTCAAGGTCCTGGCGGGCGACGGCAGCCGGGAATTGGCGGAACTCGAGAGCGCCCGCACCGAGCGAGTCGCCGCACTGGCCGCGCTGGCCGCCCAGGTCAAGAGCGGTGACGAGCAACTCGCCAGTCTCCAACGGGAGAGCCAGGCGGTTGAATCCTTGCTCGCACAACTGGCGAGCGTGCTGCAGGAGTTTCCCCAGGATGGACCACACAATTTCGAGCAACTGAAGGGCAGGCTGCCCTGGCCGGTCACCGGTCGGCTGGTTTCGCATCCGCACGACCTGCCCAATGGGGTGGTGATCGAGGCGGACGAGGGCGCCAAAGTGCGCGCCCCTTATTCGGGTCGAGTGATCTACGCTGATTGGCTGAAGGGGCTCGGGCTGCTGCTGATCATCGGTCACAGCGACGGCTACCTCAGCCTCTATGGACACGCGGAAGTCCTCTACAAGTCGGTCGGCGACCGGGTCGCCCCGGGCGAGGTGATCGCCGGTTTGTCCGACACGGCGGGCCACGCCCCCCGCCTGTATTTCGAGATTCGCCAGGGTCGCAAAGCCCTGGACGCCAAGGCCTGGCTCAGAACCCATCCCTGACTTTATGTCGAATGAGGGCAGGTGCACGCCGCGTCCCTGTCTGTGCCCGCCGACAAGCGCCGGTGTGGGGTGGCGGGCACCCCCGCCGCCCCGCCGAACTGACGAACACGTCCCGGAATCCACGTGCCAATTGTCGGAAGGTGTGTGCTTGCAACAACGCAGGCACGGAGCGACATGGCAGCCTCGATCGATACATGGAACGCGTACGGCGCACTCCTGCGCCGGCTATGGCCGGACGTCGAAAACACGCTGATCACCGGCGCAGACGGGCACCCGATCTGGGCGAGCGATGCAGAGGTTTCGCCGGACCTGCATGCCACGCTCGCGATCCTTGCGAGCTCGGGCACGAACCGACAGAGCGACCCGGACGGTCTGCGCGACGCCCACGGCAAAGCGCCGGTCCGCTTTGGCTTTCGCGTGCGCGGCGCACTGGGCGAGATTCTCGGGCTCGTCGTGATCGGCATGCGCGCAGACGCGGCGAGCGTCGCCGAGCTCGCCGCCGTGCATCTGGCGATCAAACCTGCGCTCGACTGTCTGCAACGCGAACTCGCCGCGCAAGCCGCGATTGGCGATCTGCACGCCGACCTTGCCGACAACAGTCGCCACCTCGAATTGTTCAAACGCTTGTCCTATTCGGGCACCGATGCCCCGGTCGCCTTCGGCGACATTCCCGCGCTCGCGCTCGAGCATCTACCCGGCATGCTCGCGACCATCGTCGTCCCGGAACGCAAACTCGCCCTCTATCATCCTGCACCCGGGCAATCGCGCAGCATGGAAGCCGGCGTGCTGTTGCAACTGCATCGCCACCTGATGACCCGGTCGCAGCTGCATGGCTGCACGCTGGTCGCCAACCGGCTGGTGCTCGATGCCGGCAAGGATCCCCTGCCATACAAAGCGATTTCGACACCCATCCGCGACGAGCTACGTCGCGTCGTGGGCGTCGTCGCCGTTTTCCGGCTGGATACGGACGTCGACTTCCAGATGCGCGACGCCGAAGTGCTGGAATTGCTCGCACGCAAGGCGACTCAGATCACCAATTCCAGTTTCGATTTCAAGACGGGGCTGCTCACCCACGCCGCCTTCGTCGCCGAGGCGCAGCTGCGCCTCGGCGGGCGTGCCAAGCCGACAGCTCCTTTCGGTCTGCTGTACATCGACATCGACCAGCTCAACGTCGTCAACGAGAACCACGGGATGCCGGTCGGCGACGAGGTGATTCGCGAGGTTGCCGCGCTGCTGCGCCGACGTTGCCACGATGACATCCTGGCCGGCCGCCTCGCAGGGGATCGCTTCGCGATGCTCATACCCGGATGCGGCATCGAGCCCGTGGCGCGCGTCGCCGAGGAATTGCGCGCGGCCGCGGTGATGCACAGCGGCGTGCGCGGCGACAAACCCTTGCGCGTTTCCCTGAGCATCGGCGTGGCCCGGGTCGCCGAAAGCGACCCGCAGCTGGCGCACGCGCTTGCAGCGGCGGAGTTCGCATGCCGCAGCGCGAAAGAGCGCGGCCGCAATCGCGTCGAGATCTTCCATGGCGGGGCGCATTTCTCGCAGCCCGTGCGCAGGCCGACGACCTTGATCTCGCAGATCGCCGCCGCACTCGCCTGCGACTCGCTCGAGTTGCTCGCGCAGCCCATCATGCCGCTCGCCGGCATGCCCGCCGATCCGCGCTTCGAAGTGCTGCTGCGCATGCGCGCGACCGATGGGACGCGCCTCAGTTACGACAAGCTCATGAACACGTCGCTGTGCCCGGATCTCGCAACTCGTATCGATAAATGGGTCCTGGAACGGGCTTTCGCGCAGCTCGACGCGTCCCGCAAGGTTCTCGGCATGCATCCCGCCCGATTCTCGCTGAACCTGTCGGCGGCGTCGCTGGTCGACCCCGAAACCTGGCGCATGATCGAGCATCTGCTGCGCTCGACCCGCATCGATCCGGAATGCATCGCCTTCGAGTTCACGGAGCACGCGGCGCTGGGGCAGATCGAACGCATTGCTCCGCCCATGCGCCGGCTGCGCGAGCTGGGTGTTCATTTCACGGTCGAGAACTTCGGTCGCGGCCTGGGGTCGCTGACGCATCTGCGCTCCTTACCGGTGTCCTCTATCAAGATCGACGGGGCATTCAGTCTGGAGCTCGTCGACGATCCCCGCTCGCAGTCCATGGTGCTGGCGACCACGAAGCTCGCACAGACGTTCGAATTGGAGACGATCGCCACGCAAATCGAGACGGATGCGATCCGTGCCCTCGTCGCGAGACTGGGCGTGGATTTCGGACAAGGATTCTTCATCGGCAAGCCGCTGGCTCTCGACGACGTCATCGCGGATCTGCCGCTCTATTCCTGCTTCGCCACGTCCACCGGCCTGTTCGATCACGTGCAAGTCTCGGGCCGCATGAATCACTAGCTGATCACGGGACGACTAGCCGGGTCGTGCTGCCGCGGCGTATGCTCGGTGCTCAATGCAGCAAACAACCCGCAACGCCCTGTATCTCGCCATCGGTGTGATGGTCGGCCTGTCGCTCGGCCTCGTGCGTGGAGTGCTCGCCGACAAGCCCCCGGCGCTCGGCGATCGGATGCCCTGGCAGGATGCGCAACTCTTCGCCGAGGTGCTGGAGCGCGTCAAACAGGACTACGTCAATCCGGTCGACGACCACCAATTGCTGCAGGCCGCCGTCCGCGGCATGGTGTCGTCGCTCGATCCGTACTCGGCGTATCTTTCGGGCGAGGATTACGACGACATCAAGATCTCGAGCTCCGGCGAGTATTCGGGGGTCGGCATCGAGGTCGCGCTACAGGACGACGAAGTCGTCGTGATCGCGCCGCTCGAAGGCTCGCCGGCGGCGGCCGCGGGCATCAAGTCCGGCGACGTGATCGTCACGATCGACGGCGTGGCCGTCAACACCTCGAGTCTCGACGATACGATCGGTCGCATGCGCGGCAAGGAGGGCAGCACGGTCAAGATCGGCGTCGAGCGTCAGGGCAACGCCGAGCCCTTGCTGTTCTCGCTCAAGCGCCAGCGCGTGGAACTGCACAACGTGCGTTCGGATCTGATGGAACCCGGGTTCGGCTACGTGCGGATCGCGCAATTCAGCGAGACGACCGGCGAGGAGATGAGCGCCGCGCTGCGCGACTTGCGCAAGAAGAACAACAAGGAGCCGCTCAAGGGCCTGGTTCTCGACCTGCGGGACAATCCCGGCGGAGTGCTCGAAGCGGCCGTCGCGGTCGCGGACGCCTTTCTCGATTCCGGGGTGATCGTGACCGCAAAGGGACGGACGCCGGACTCGAAGTTCGAGATGGATGCGACGCCGGGCGACATCCTGCAAGGCGCGCCCATCGTCATACTCGTCAACGGAGGCTCCGCTTCGGCCGCCGAGATCGTCGCGGGCGCGCTCAAGGATCATCATCGGGCGACGCTCATGGGGCGGACGACCTTCGGGAAGGGCTCCGTTCAGACCGTCATCCCGCTGACGGCCGAGACCGCGCTCAAGCTGACCACCTCCCTGTATTACACGCCGTCCGGGGTTTCCATCAACCACAAGGGGATCGTCCCGGACATCGAACTGCCGCGCGATGACAAGTCGATGCCGGGACCGGACCTCGTCCCACGCGACGACCCCGACGTGCGGCGGGCACTGCAAGAGCTCGAGTCCCCCACCGTGTCGCACGGCAGCTCCTTGACGGCCGCTTTGACGCCGCGACCTGCGAAATAGGCCTTGCGGGCGCGCCCGCAATCTGTAAAGTTGCGGTTACGTCACGGCATTGTCCGATTGACATGTGCTTAGCTGCACCACCTTAAGTTCAATAGAGACAAGCGACATGACCTTAGTCCCGCGAGCGAGAAAACGGCTGATCCAGGCTGCGGTAATGCTCTCCCTGGGGTTCAGCTCGCTGCATGCAGGCGCCAAGGTCGCGCACGAGGCCAGGGCTTCACACCGGGATCCGAGCTTACGGTCGGCTTCCGTGCTGGTCGTCGATCCGACCAACTCCTCGGTTTTGCTCTCCAAGAACGCCGACGTGGCGGCGCCGATCGCCTCGATCACGAAGCTGATGACGGCCTTGGTCGTACTCGATGCCGGCCAGTCGCTCGATGAACCCATCGACGTCACTGCTCCGGCCGAAGACTTCGGCAAGAACTCGTTCTCGCGTCTCACGGTAGGGACCGTTCTGACGCGCGGCGACATGATGCATCTGGCGCTCATGGCGTCTGAAAATCACGCCGCGCACTCGCTGGGCAGCCATTATCCCGGCGGAATTCCGGCCATCGTGCGCGCGATGAACGCGAAGGCGCGCGCTTTGGGCATGAGCACGGCCCATTTCGTCGAGCCGACCGGTCTGTCCAGCGACAATGTCGCGAGCCCCGAGGATTTGGCGAAGCTGGTGATCGCCGCCTCACGCAATCCGACGATCCGGGATTTTTCCACCGATCCGAGCTACGCGGTCCGCGTCAACCGCCACCTGGTCGAATTCCACAACACCGACCGGCTCGTCTCGAATCCCACCTGGAACATCGTCATTCAGAAGACCGGCTACATTACCGAGGCGGGCCGCTGCCTGGTCATGGAGACGGTCATCGAGGGACGCTCGGTCGTCATCGTGCTGCTGGATTCGCTCGGCAAGTACACCCGCCTCGCCGATGCGACCCGGGTCAAGAATTGGCTGCAGACGGTCGGCGTCGGCGCCCGCTTGTCCCAGGTCTCGATGCGCTAGGAGTTGGCTCCTAGAAGTGCACCGTGAGGTGCACTCCCCAGACACGCGGGTCGCCGAGCTGGACGTAGGTCTGGTTCGGGAAATTCGGTGGCACGTCGCCGAAATAAAAACCCCGCACCGTGTAGGTCTTGTCGAGCAAGTTGCGCCCCCACCAGTAGATGTCGTAGCGACCGTGTTCCCAACCGAGCTTGGCGTTCACGAGCCCGTACTCGTTCGAACTCGTCGGATTGGGCGGCATGTCGTAGTAGAACGAAGCCATGCCGGTCACGTCGACGCGTATGTAGGGACCACGCGGGTCGCGCCAGGTCGCATTGACCGCCGCCTGCCAGTTCGGTGCGTCCGGCAGCGAGCGGTTCGGCAGGACGACGCCACTCTGGACGAAGCCGCTGTACTGGGTCCGCAGCAGACCCACGGAGCCGCCGAATGCGAGCGTCCGGGTCGCAAGCCAGGTGGCCGTGCTTTCAACGCCCTCGTTGTAGCCCGCGCGTGCGTTGCCGGTGTAATAGATGAACGTGTCCGGGTTGTCCGGATCCAGCTGCGTGCCGGTCAGGAGCTGCTCGTGCTCGCGCTGCATG
>Ga0116226_10000733_pt1 | contig 28102 bp, 28 predicted proteins | sample S1TSphfallax_FD_89692 | JGI IMG/M metagenome (GOLD analysis project Ga0116226, IMG submission 89692) | Host-associated microbial communities from peat moss isolated from Minnesota, USA - S1T2_Fa - Sphagnum fallax MG | ecosystem: Host-associated > Plants > Peat moss > Unclassified | place: USA... | reverse complement strand
CGCCGCCGCCGCCGACGCGCGGCGTTCGCCAGCTCGCCAGGGCGGCGGGATCGACGGCGGAGTCGTCCTGGATAACCCAGCGCAGACCGCCGCTCGCCAGGCTTGGCGACAGGAGAGCGTCCAGCGAGTCCACGAGACTAAATTCGGCGCGCTCATCGACGAACCGAAGCGGCAGGGCGCAAGGCGCCCCAGGATCCTTTTGCGTCAATCCATGGGCTCCGCATCGACCGCGACGAACGCGCCACGGTCATAACCCTGGAAATAGAGCAGCGCCGTCAAGTCGTTGTGATCTATCCTGGCGTCGGCTTGGGCGGCGACAACCGGCTTGGCGTGGTAGGCGACGCCCAGACCTGCGGCCTCGATCATCGCCAGATCGTTAGCGCCGTCGCCGACCGCCAGGACGTCTTCGAACGCGAGGCCGAGATGAGCAGCGTGGAGCTGGAGCGCCTCCAACTTGGCTTCCCGGCCCAGAATCGGCTCCCCGACCTCGCCCGTCAGCTGGCCGTCCGCCTGGATCAGGCGATTGGCCTGGTGGCCGGCGAAGCCCGCGGCCCCCGCGACAGGTCCCGTGAAACTCTCGAACCCGCCCGACACCAAAACGCAGTGGACGCCGTGAGCCGACATCGTGCGCACCAAGGTCGAGGCGCCGGGATTGAGGCGCACCCGCTCTCGGTAGCACTGGTCGAGCACCTCGCTGGGCAGGCCTTTAAGCATCGCGACGCGCTCACGAAGCGCGCCCTCGAAGGCGATCTCGCCGCGCATGGCGCGCTCGGTGATCGCGGCCACTTCCGTCTTCACGCCGGCGAAGTCCGCCAATTCGTCCAGGCACTCGCAGCCAATGATCGTGGAGTCCATGTCGGCGATGAACAGCCGCTTGCGCCGCCCCGCGAAGGGTTGAACGCAGATATCCACCGGAATGTCGGCCAGGGCCAAGGTGGCCGACGCACGGACAGCGGACACCTCATCCGCCTCGACCAGCCAGTCGACGGCGTCCGGCCCCAGCGTTCGCGGCTCCTTGACGCGCGCGCCTAAGGCGACCACCGCTGCGCCCACGCGTTCGCCCGCGAGGCGGATCGCGGCGGCGTCGGGGCTGACGAGGGTGAGAGCGAGCAACATGGCGCGCGTTTGGCTGATCGCCGGCCCGACTGCAAGCGGCAAGTCGGCGCTTGCCCTGCGCTTTGCCGAAACGACGGGGGCGGAGATTGTCAACGCCGACTCGATGCAGCTCTATGCGGACCTTAGGGTCTTGACCGCGCGGCCAAGCCCCGAGGAGGAGGCGCGAGCGCACCATCACCTATACGGCGTGGCCGACGCAGCTGAGACTTGGTCGGTCGGCGCCTGGTTGCGGGCCGCGACAAAGGCGCTGGCGGAGATCGCCGCCCGCGATCGTCCGGCCGTTGTCGTGGGCGGTACGGGGCTCTACTTCAGCGCTCTGACTCAAGGGCTGGCGGAGATCCCCGCCATCCCTGACGACGTCCGCGCAGAGGTGCGTGAGCGTCTGGATCGCGTTGGTGAAGACGCCTTCCGCGAGGCGCTAGCCCTCACCGACCCAGAGGCTGCGGCCCGGATAGCCCGTGGCGACCGCCAACGCCTGGCCCGAGCGATGGAGGTGGCGACAGCGACCGGTCGAGCGCTTACCGATTGGCAGGCGTCCACGACCCCCCTGCTGGCGCCGGGCGCTTACCGCCCCCTGGTGCTGGATCCGCCGCGGGACGCCCTCTACGCCCGCTGCGACGCGCGCTTGGGGGCTATGGCGGGGTCGGGCGGCCTGGAGGAGGTCCGCACCCTGATGGCGAGGAGACTCGATCCCGAGCTGCCCGCCATGAAGGCCTTGGGCGTTCGCGAGTTCGGCCGCCATCTCAGGGGCGAGCTGACGCTGGATGACGCCCTCGGTCTCGCCCGCCAGGAAACCCGCCGCTACGCCAAACGCCAAGTCACCTGGTTCCGCAACCAGACGCCCCACTGGCCGCGCACGATCGATCCTTCAACCTGGGCAGACGCGCCTTGACCTTGGCGCGCCGATCCCGCATGGCGCGCCTGCCATGCGTATCGCCTCCGTCTTCCTCTCCGGTCCTGACCAATGGCTACCCGCTGCGGGCGAGCTATTGACGCGCAAGCGTGCGTTGTGCGGGGCGGCCGGATTTGTCGCCATCACCGGTCTGGACGGAGAACGGCGCGAGACGGACGCGAGCGAAGCGATGGCCCGGGAGGTCTACGCCGGCGCCCTCGCGAACTTACGCCAGGCCGATGCGCTGATCGCGAACCTAAGCCCTTGGCGCGGGCCCAATTGCGATCCGGGCTGCGCGTTCGAGGTCGGCTTCGCCTCGGCGCTCGGCAAGCCGGTGTTCGCCTATATGAACGTCGCCGACGAGGAGGACGCCGATTACAGGATGCGGGTCGAAGCCATGTTGGGCGCCGTTCAGGACGATCTGGGCGGCTGGCGCGATCCGGAAGGGGCGCGGGTCGAGGATTTTGGCCTGCCGGAAAACCTTATGCTTTGGGCCGAGTCGCGGCGGTTCTACGTCGTTGTCACCCCCGACCCCCAGGACGATCTCACCGGCCTTGAGCTTTGCCTGGAGGCGATTCGGCTCTACGCGGACTGACGGTAAATCCCGCGTCAGTCGCCCCTGGCCACCGCACGAGGGTTGAGCTTGGCGGCGGGGGCGAGGCGGGCCACCTCGGTCTGATATTTCTCGTCCTGGCCCTGGGCAAGCAGCGGCAGCGCTTCCGCGCAGGCCTGGCACAGATCCGCCACCCAGGCCTGCTCGCTCTTGGCGAAGTCCGACAGCACGTGGCCTAGAACCAAGTCCTTGTGGCCAGGATGGCCGACGCCCATGCGCGCCCGGCGAAAGTCCGGCCCGATCCGCGAGGCGATCGAGCGTAGGCCGTTATGTCCTGCAGCCCCGCCGCCGGCCTTCATCCGGAAGCGACCGTCCGCCAAATCGAGCTCATCGTGAAACACCACCACATCGGCAGGCGTCAGCTTCAGAAAGTTCACCGCCTCGCCAAGGGCGACGCCGCTCTCATTCATGAAGGTCTGAGGCTTCATCAGCAGGGTGCGCACCGGTCCTGCGGGCGTTTCGATCACGCCGTCCGCTGTGAGGCTATGGAACCGCGAACGCTCCGGCCCAAAGCGCCAGCGTGATGCGATGGCGTCGATGGCCATGAACCCGATGTTATGTCGGTTACCGGCGTATTTGGGCCCCGGATTTCCGAGGCCCGCCAAGATCAGCATGGCGGCCGCCGGTTAGGGTCGCGCGCTTAGGCCGTCGCCGCCGCGGCTTCCGCCGCTTCGGAGGCCGAAGCCGACGAGCCCGCGACGGTCGCGATGATGAAGTCGCGGCCGGCGATCACGGGCTCGACGCCTTTGGGCAAGGCGATGTTGGAGATGCGCACGGCGTCGCCGATCTCCAGACCGGTCAGGTCGGCGATCAGCTCTTCGGGGATTTCGTCGGCGGGAGCCCAAAGCTCAACCTCGTGGCGCGCGACGTTCAGAGCGCCGCCGCGCTTCAGGCCCGGCGAGGCCTCGTGATGGCGGAAGTGGACCGGCACGTTGATTTTCACCAGCTGGTGTTCATCGACGCGGTAGAGGTCGAAATGGATCGGACGGTCGGTGACGGGGTGGAACTGTACATCCTTGGCGATGACGGGCTGGCTCTCCTCGCCATAGCGCAGGGTGACCAGGTGGCCGAGCAGCTTGCCGGTGTAGAGCGCCTTGCCAAAGGCGTTGGCGTTCATCGCGATCGGCACGGGGCCGCGCGGACCGCCGTAGAGCACGCCGGGCACCTTGCCGTCGCGCCGGGCGGCGCGCGATCCGCCGCTGCCGGTGGTTTCGCGCAGCTCAACGTTCAAAACGATCTCGGCCATTGGACTTGGTCTTCCGAAAACGAAACGCCGCGCGGCAAACGCGCGGCGAGTTTTAGCCCCTTCCTTTCGGATAAGGACCCATGAATATGAAGCGAGGTCCTTTACACGCTCCCGCCTCGCCTTGCAACGCCTCAAGACAGCGGACGGTCTTTCGCTTCGCAGCTTAGCCCAATAAACCCACGCTCACCGCCCCACCACCTGATGCTGTTCAGCCCCCGCATCGGCCACCGGCGCGACGCCGCCCACGCCGCCGGCCTGCGAGACCGGCGTCACCGCCGCTTGGATCTGGGACGGCGTACCTGTCTCTTTCACAATGCACTGGGCGGTTTCGCCGAGCGCATGTTCGCCGAGGCAGAAGATATCCTCATACCAGGGGCCGGCGACCGCCAGGCACTGGTACAGGTTCAGTTTTGACATGTTGAGGCAGGCGCCGTCTTCGGGCTCGTTCAAGAGGGTTTGGACCGAAGCGTCGTCGCTTTCGCCGGCCACGCCCATGCTGGCCAGGGCGGCGACCGCGAGACCGCGCTGCACCACCGGTGCATAGGGGCCGTCGACCGCCTGACCGTGGACCGGCATGGCTTGGGCGGCGCGGGGGTCGGCGGCGCCGCCCTCAGCCAGCTTCAGATCCTGCATGTCTTCGGGCGCGGGCGTCATCAGGGTGGCGGAGAGCGACTTGGTCTTGGAGAGCCGCGCCAGCGGATCGATGATGCGCGACTTGGACCAGGCGGAATGCTGGACGCTATAGGCCGACTGCTTCACGGCGGCCCCAGTGGTCTGCAGCTTGCCGACCTCCGACGCCATGGTGGCGACGATCAGTCCGGCCGCGCTGGCGGAACCCGGAAAGGCCGAGGCGTAGCGGGGATCCGCCACAATGCGCGCGGCGAGGGCCCGGGCCTGATCGGGATAGGGCGCATAGACGCGGAAGGCGTGCACGAAGGTCGGGTCCTGAAGGGCCACCAGGGCGGCGTAGGCGATAGCGCCGCGCGACAATTCCTGGGGTTCATAGGCCGAGCCGATGGCCAGGGACTCCTCAACCCCTGATCCGGTGGTGAACTTAGGGGAGATTTCCGCCGCCTTGCGCTCATAGACGCGAAACGCCGCGGCTGCCTGAAGTGCGGGTGTAGACAGCTCGATGGGGGGAGCAGGCGGCGCTGGGCCGTAGGCGGGCCCCTGGGCGGCGGCCCAATTTGGCGCGGCGACTAGACCGAGGCTCAAGGCGCCAAAGCCGAGGGCGCCGGCCAAACGCGCCGGAACCGAGTGGATTTTCGAGGGGGGGAGCGGACGCGACATCAAGAGCCTCTCAGGCCAAAACAAGCTAAGCAATAACAAAGCTAAGCAATAAGGTAACTCGTTTTGAAGATGAACGAACCATCCTTAATCGTTGATTGACCAAGTCCGATAAATTCCGACCCCCTTATTCATCCCGACCGGTCAGTCAAAAAGTTTAGAGACAGATTCCTCGTTCGCGATACGGCGGATCGCCTCACCCATCAAGGGGGCGACGCTGACGCGACGAAGCTTTGAACAGGCCCGCGCGATATCGGAGCTTTCGATGGTGTCGGTCACCACCAACTCATCGAGCACCGAGGCCTTCACGCGCTCACAGGCGGGGCCGGACAATACGCCATGACTGACATAGGCCGAAACCGATAAGGCGCCCTCATCCATGATGGCCTGGGCGGCGTTACAGAGCGTGCCTGCGGTATCGACGATATCGTCGAACAGAATGCAGCGCCGCCCCTTCACCTCGCCGATGATGTTCATCACCTCGCTCTCGCCGGGCGCGGTGCGCCGCTTATCGACGATGGCGAAGGGCACATCGAGGCGATCGGCAAGCTGGCGCGCACGTACGACGCCGCCCACGTCCGGCGAGACGATCATCAGATCATCGGTGTTGTGCCGACGCCGGATATCCTCGGCCATGACGGGGAAGGCGACCAGATTGTCAGTCGGAATGTCAAAGAAGCCTTGAATCTGCCCAGCATGGAGGTCGAGCGTCAGCACCCGGTCGGCGCCGGCGCGGGTGATCAGATTGGCGACGAGCTTGGCGGAAATCGGGGTCCGACCGCCCGTCTTTCGATCCTGGCGCGCATAGCCGAAATAGGGCGTGACCGCGGTGATCCGCCGCGCCGAAGCGCGCTGCAGCGCATCGATGCAGATCAGAAGTTCCAGCAGGTTGTCGTTGGCGGGATAGGAGGTGGACTGGATCACGAACACGTCCTCGCCCCGGACGTTCTCGTCGATCGTGACAAACACCTCCATGTCCGCGAAACGGCGAACCTGAGCGCGGGTCAGCGGCACGTCGAGATAGTCGCCGATCGCGGCGGCCAGCGACTTGTTAGAATTGCCGGCAAGAAGCTTCATCCAGGATCAGTCCCCCGTAGCGGTCCGGCCTTACGGGTCCGCAGTCTCGGTCAAATGTATCGAACTCTTCGCTTCTAACAGGCGCGCGCCCCTGAGCAAGACGTCGCCTGCGATCGCTTGGGCCGTCCAGCCCCTCACGCCCGGCTGATGTCGATATGCAGTCGCACGGCGTCGTGGCGCCAAACTTCACGGTCGTATTCCACCGCACGACCGAGCGCGTCGAAACTGGTGCGCACGATCAAGAGGCCAGGCGCGCCGGGTTTGGCCGCCAAAGCGGCCGCCTCGCCCCTGCCGAGGGCGCAGGGCTGCATGTCCACCCGCGTTCGCACGATCGAAACGCCGTAGGTTTCACGCAATATCTGCGTCAGCGACTCGTTCAGGGAAAACCGCAAGAGGTCGGGGGCGATGCTGGGATCGATATGGATGTCTTCGACCAGCACCGCCCGTCCATCGACCGCACGACGGCGACGTAGCGCATAGACGGGCCGGTCGTTCGGCGCGAACCCGAGCGCGTCCGCGACGGCCGGCGACGCGGGCGCGAGTTCAGCGGACAACGTATCGGTGGAGGGGGTGCGGCCCTGTTCCGAGACATAGGCCATAAAGCCAGCCCACTGGGTAGGGTCGTAGATGATCGGCGGGGGACAGACATACCAGCCGCTTCGGTCACGGCGGTAGATCAGGCCCTCGCCTTCCAACTGGAACAGGGCTTCGCGGACCGTGCCCCGCGCAGCCCCGAACATGGTCTGGAGCCCACGCTCTCCCGGCAGCTTGGCGCCGACGCCCAAGGCGGCGACGCCCCGCGCGATCCGGTCGCGCACAGACAGGTAATGGGGCGTGTTCAAGAGGGCGCCGTCGCAAGTCGGTCCAGCAGCTCGCGATAGCTAGCGAGCGGCGGCGGTTGGGCGTCCGGGATCTTGGCGGCGTCGTCATAGAAACGCAGACGCACAGCGTCTTGGGCGTAAGGGGCGACGATGAACCGCTCCGCCTGGGCCGGCGTAAAGACGCCGCCCTGCTCGACCAGGCTCTGCTGCGAGGCTGCGCTCAACCCTTCCAGATACCCCGGCGAGGTCGCGCATAGATATCGCTTCGCGGCGACATGGAGGCCAACGGGACGCCAGACCTCTGGGCCAAACAGAGGACGCAGCCATTCGACGGCCAAGGCCTCATGGGGCGCCGGCTCCGACGCCAGGGGCTGAGGCGCGAAATGGCCGACATCGTGCAGCAGGGCGGCGACGACCAAGGGGTCCGGCGCCCCATCGGCGACCGCCAGGGCGGCGGTCTGGAGCATGTGCGACAGCTGGCTGACCTCTTCCCCATAGGGCTCGGCCCCTAGACGATCGAAGGCGTCGATCAGGCCGTCCAGCCGCGGATTTGGGATTGGCGACACGTGGGGCATATCAGAGCGCTGGTCGCTCGCCGCGCTTCACTCGCGCCGCAATCGCCTCTACGATCGGCGGCAAATCGGCGACCGAGTCGATGACAAAGTTCGCGCCGGCGGCCGCGAGGCTGGCTCGCGCCTGGGCCAAGCGATCCTGTCGGGCGGCTGCGTCCAACGCCTCATAGGCTTCGCTCGACAGGCCGACCCGATTGCCAGAGGCGGCGACGCCCACCGTCCAGGCGCCGGCGGCCCGGCCCTCGGCTATGCCCACCTCGGCGTCATCGACCTTGATGCAGGCCGACGCAGGCCAGACCCCTAGATCAACCATCACCTTCCACATCATGAGGGGCGAGGGCCGTCCCTCCGCCGTTTCGCCCGCACAGACGACGACCTCGGGCGCATACCCTTGGGCGGCGGCGCGCGGCAGGATGTCGGCCATCATCTCGCGAGTGTAGCCGGTGCACGAGCCTATCCTCACCCCGGCTTGCCGCAAAGCCGCGACGGCGTCGGCCGCGCCGGGTATGAGTGTCGTGTGGCGCGCGGCAGCCTCGCGCATAAGGGGCGCCAGGTCGTCGTACAGGCGATCCCCGTCCGCCTCGTCGGGCGCGCGGCCGTGGACCTCCGTCCAGGCGCCGTGGACCCGCGGCAGCGCCAAGATGGCCCTCACATGGTCGCGCTTGGCCATGCCCATATCCGCCCGCGCCTCAACTTCGGAGATGGGGACTGCGTGGTGGGCGAAGGCGGTTCGCAGCGCTTCGATCGGGGCGATCGAGCCAAAGTCGATCACCGTGCCGGCCCAATCGAACACAACGGCCTTAATTCCCTTGGCGTTCACGCCGCGTCTCCCTGGTTTAGGCTGAACAGATCCGAGATAACCTCTTCGCCCAAGGCGAAGGCCGTGGAGGCTCCCGTACCGCTCGTGACGAGCACCAACCGCACATCGGGTTGCGGCGCGCGGATCACGGCGGTCTCGGTCCCGGACGAGGCGTAGGTTCCGGTCCAACGCTCGATCACGGGCGGCGCGGCAAAGCCGAGCGCCGCCTCGAACTCCTGTAGGATCAGCGCCTCGACCGCCGCCGAGGCGAAGGGCGCCGGCGTTGGGGCGTAGTGGTGGCTATCGCCGACAATCAGGCCGCCGTCGGCGCCTTGCACCACGATCAGATGGATGCCGTGCTCCAGATGTTCTGCCTGCTCTCGCGTCAGCCGGGCCTTGAGCGCTTGCGCCTCAGGCAGCGCGGCATAGCCGCCGTAGCGAACCAACCCGAGGTCGGACATGAGGCCTGTGGGCAGGCGAAAGCCCGGCGACGCCAGCTTCAGCATGCTGAGACGACAGCGCGTCAACGACAGGGGCGCGATCGTCTCCGGATACAGCGTGGCGAAGTCGTCGCCGGGGCACACCACCACATGACCGGCTTCGATACGGCCTTGGGCCGTCTCGATCCACGGCGGCCTCGTCGCGTGCACGGCGGTGGACCAGCGGAAAACCACGCCCCATTGCGCCTCCAGCCAGGCGGCGAGGCGGGGAATCGCCGTGCGGGACTCGACCCTCAGCTCGTGGGGGCTAAAAAGCGCCCCCTCCCCTGGCGGGTCCAGATCGGGAAAGCTGGCGCGAAGGTCGCTGCGATCCAGCCAGGCGCAGCCCCGGCCCATGGACGTACCCAAGAACGCCTGCACCACGGCGCGCGCTTCCGGCCGACGGACGGTGAGCAGCAGGCCGCTGTGCTCGATGGGAATGCCGGCTTTCGGCGCGACCTCGGCCCAGACGTCGCGGGACCGTCGCGCCCGGCGCCAGCAGTCGCCCGCCGGCTGGCCCGTCACCGTGATGAACCCGAAATTGCGGATCGACGCCCCGTTAGCGCAGGCATCCCGATCCAGCACGACGACCCGCTTTCCCGCGCGGGCCGCCGCGTAGGCGCAGGCCAGGCCAACGACGCCCGCTCCCACCACCGCCAGATCGAACGGTCCATCACGCCGCGCCATCGCCCATCGCCCATCGCCTCCGGCTGCTTTCTGGTATAGACCAGATGCCTTTCCGGCCGGTCTCTTAGCGCTTTCCTACGCGCGCGTCACCCCTTTTTTGCGACAAGGCGGGCCAGCATGGGCCGCATTCAAAGCCGGCGGCGTCCTACGACGGCGGCGGTGCGGTGCAGGATCGCGTGGCGGCGGGCCAGTGTTTCGAGGTCCGGATCGTAGCCCCCGCCGATCACCCCGGCGATGGGTGCGCCAGCCGCCAGGCAGGTCTCCAGCACATAGAGGTCGCGCCGCGCCAAGCCGTCATCGCTCAGGGCAAGGCGCCCCAGCCGGTCATCGGCATGGGGATCGACGCCGGCGTTGTAGAAGACGAGATCGGGACGGACCTGGGTTAAGAGACCCGGCAGGACGTCGCCCAGCGCCGCGAGGTAAGCGTCGTCGCCCACGCCGTCCGCCAGCTCGATATCGAGATCGCTGCGGGCTTTGCGCGCTGGGAAGTTCTTTTCGCCATGGATCGAGAAGGTGAAGACTGCGGGCTCGTGTTCGAAGATGAAGGCCGTGCCGTCGCCCTGGTGGACATCCACGTCCACGACCAGGATGCGCGCCACCGCGCCCTCGCGAAGCAGTGCGGTCGCCGCGACGGCGACGTCGTTGAATAGACAATAGCCCGCGCCATAGTCCCTGGCCGCATGATGGCTGCCGCCGGCGCAGTTGCAGGCGAGTCCGGACGCGAGGGCCAGCCGCGCCGTGAGAAGGGTCCCTGCGGTGGCCGCCCGCGCCCGGTCGACGACGGGGCGATTGATGGGCAGGCCGATGCGCCGCTCCACGGCGGGGGGCGGATCGACGTCGAACATTTGGCGGACATAGACGGGATCGTGGACCGACGCGATCAGGTCGAAATCGGCGAAAGCGGGCGTGTGAAACCCCTCCGCCTCGACCAGCCCCTCCTCCACCAAGAGCTCGGCGAGCCGGCGAAACTTACCCATCGGAAAGCGCGTCTCCGCCGACATCTCGGCGCTATAGGCAGGATGGTAGACGACAGGGAGGCGGAAGAACGGCATGGCGGAGACCCAGACCACGACAGCAGCCCCGTCGAACACAGGGCCTTGAAAGGGCTAGACCGGCAGCGCCCGGGGCTTTCGGTTTTCGTCGATCGCGACGAAGGTGAAGGCGCCCTCAGTCACCTTGTTGGCGGCCGGACCGTCGCGGCGGCGGCGCCAGGCTTCGGCGAAGACGCTGATCGATGTGCGCCCCGTCTTCACCACCGTCGCGAAGATGCTGACCTCGTCGCCGACGAACACGGGGCTGATGAAGCGCACGCGATCGATGGCGACCGTCACGCATCGCCCCTGGGCCAGGCGGAAGGCGACCGTCGCGGACGCCAGATCCATCTGGGACATCAGCCACCCGCCGAAGATGTCGCCCTCGGGATTGGTGTCGTGGGGCATGGCGATCACGCGGATCACGGGCTCATCGCTCGGCCAATCCGGCTGGGCGCCTGCGGGACTGGGCAGGCCCGCGACCGTGAGGTCGGTCATGCTCAGGCCGCCTGCATCATGGCGGCGAACCGATCGAACAGATAGAGCGAGTCGGTCGGCCCAGGGCTGGCTTCCGGGTGATGCTGAACGCTGAAGACCGGGCGATCCTTAAGCCGGATGCCGGCGTTGGAGCCGTCGAATAGGGAGACATGGGTTTCCGTCACCGCCTCAGGCAAGCCGGCGCGATCGACGGTGAAGCCATGGTTCATGGAGACGATCTCCACCTTGCCGGTCTCCAGATCTTTGACCGGATGGTTGGCTCCATGGTGCCCTTGGTCCATCTTGATCGTCTTGGCGCCCAGCGCCAGGGCCAGCATTTGGTGGCCAAGGCAGATGCCGAAGACCGGCTTGCCGCTATCGACGAGCTTGCGGATCTCAGGGACGGCGTAGACTCCCGTCGCCGCCGGATCGCCGGGACCGTTGGAGAGCAACACGCCGTCGGGATTGCGGGCCAACACCTCCTCGGCCGTCGTGGTCGCCGGCAGCACCGTGGCGCGGGCGCCGATGGAGGTGAGTGCGCGCAAAATGTTGCGCTTGATGCCGTAGTCCAGGACCACGACCTCGAACTTTGGATCGGCACGCCGCGCGGCGTAACCCTCGGGCCAATTCCACAAGCCCTGATCGAAGGTGAAGCCTTGCAGGGTCGTCGCCTCCTTGGCCAGATCCAGGCCCACCAGGCCGCGCCAGTCGCGCGCCTGAGCGACCAGAGCGTCGAGGTCGAAGCGGCCTTGCGGATTGTGCGCGATCACGGCGTGGGGCATGCCCTGCTCGCGGATACGACGGGTGAGGGCCCGCGTGTCCACCCCCGCCAGACCGACGACGCCACGCGCCTTCATCCAGGCGTCGAGTGCGCCGCCGCTGGGTCCGACCGCCCGCCAGTTGGCCGCAGGCGTGGGGAGATCGCGGAGAATCGCGCCACGCGCCGTGGTGCGGCCATCGCCAAAGCCGCCGCCCTCGCGACCGAACTGCTCGGTATCCTCCAGGTTCACACCGACATTGCCGATGTGGGGGAAGGTGAAGGTGACGATCTGAGCCATGTAAGAGGGATCGGTCAGGATCTCCTGGTAGCCGGTCATGGCGGTGTTGAAGCACACCTCTCCGACCGCCTCGCCGACATGGCCGACGCCGACGCCCTGGAGAACGGTCCCATCGGCCAGGGCCAGGACGCCAGTGGCTGGCAGAAGGTCGGCGGGCATCGAGAGAGGTCCTTTTACGGGCGGATCATGCCGCGCTGCAGGGCGCGAATGGGAATGTGCGGCCTTATAGCCGCAAATCGCGGCGTGTCGAAACACCCACACGCAAACGACTGATTAACGGCGCGCGCCCTAAGCTTTACCTTCGACAAGGGTTTTCATCCGTGAGCCAAGCCGCACGATACGACGCGCCGCCCCCGCCGGACCCGCCGGCCGAGGACCAGCCGCCCCTGGGCAAGGCGCGTCTCGCCCTGCTGAAGCGTTTGGCGGACGTGGTGTGTCTGCCGTCCAGCCGGGTCAATGCGTTCGAGCGGTCCATGACCGCCGACCTCCTGCTCGAAATGTTGCGCGAAGCCTCCCCCGATCAGCGCCTGCGGGTGGCGCGACGGCTGGCGAGCCTGAACGACATTCCGGTTCGCATGTTGCGCCTATTATTGCGCGACGACATCGAGGTCGCGAGCGCCTTGCTGACCGACGAAACGACGCTCAGTGAGGCCGACCTGATCGACTGCGCCCGGCACGGGACCTACGAGCACCGCCTCCTGATCGCCAAGCGTCGGACCTTGGGCGAGCTGACTTGCGAAGCGCTGATCGAGGCCGGCGAAGAGACTGTGGTGGAAGCGCTGTTGAAGAACATGGGCGCTCGCCTATCGACCGACGCCGTGGACGCCCTGGTGGCCGCGTCACAAAAGCATCCGGAGTTCATTCCAGGCCTGTTGCGACGCTCCGAGCTTCGGCCGGCGCACGCCTATGTGATCTTCTGGTGGGCTGAGCCCGAAAACCGGCGCCTGATCCTTACCCGTTTCGCCGTGAGCCGCGAGGTTCTGCAGGATAGCGCAAGCGACGTCTTCCCCATGGCCGCGGCAGAAAACTGGCAGGATCCCCTGGTGCGCAAGGCGATGCAGTTCATCGAACGGCGCCAGCGCAACCGCGCCGCCATCGCCAAGAGCCCTTACGCCAGCCTGGATGAGGCGATCGCGGACGGCCAGAAGGGCATGACGCGGGAACTCGTGCGCGAGATCTCCTTTCTGGCGGGGGTCAAGCCGACGACAGGGGCCAAGATCTTGGGCGACCCTTATGGCGAACCCATCGCCATCATCTGTAAGGCGACGGGACTTCCGCGCACGGCGGTGCTGGCCCTGTGGCGCGGCCTGCGCCGGCCGGAAACCGACGCCAGCGGCGCGATGCTTGCGGCGCTGGAGAACACCTTGCTGATCTACGATCTGATGGCGGTGGACCGCGCCCAGACCGTGCTTCGGTACTGGAATTGGTCTCTGACCTCGGCGCTCACGCCGGCGCTTATCCGCGCCATTCAGGATGGCGACGCGGTCATAGACGAATACTCGGAACCCCAGCGTGCGGCCATGCTCGCGCTGGCCAGCGACTTCGGCCGGTAAAGCCTTTCCGGAACGCTCTATCTCCATCGCCCTCGACCGAAGGCGTAAAGGGGCACGGCGCCGGCCAGGAACAGAGCGGAAAAAATCGCGGTCTTCCAATCGGTCACCAGGAATAGCACGAGGAGCGCCAGGTTGATGGTCATGCTGAGCAGCGCCGGCGCAGGGTAGAACGGCATCCGATAGGGTCGCTTAAGGGTCGGCTCCCGACGGCGTAGGAGGATGGAGCCCAGCGCCAGCATGAAAAAGATCACCATCGCCATGGGCGCATAGAGGTTCAGAAGGATCTCATAGAGCTTACCTCTGGCCAGGGCCGCGCCGGCGATGATCAGGATGACGCCAAAGAGCACCAGCAGGAGGCTGGTCAGGGGCGCGCCACCCTTGGACACATAAGCGAGCCGAGGCGGCAGAAGGCCATTGCGCGCCATAGCGAAGGTGTTGCGGGTGTGCTCCATGATCTGCAGGTTCGCTAGCGTGGCGACCGCGATAATCGCGAGCGCCGTGACGACCACTCCGCTGTTCGGCCCCATCACCACCTTGGCCGCGTCAGCCGCCGCCAGCGTCGAATTGGCGAGTACGCCGATCGGCAGCACATGCAGCACCGCTGCGTTCACCAGCAGATAAAGAGTGGTGACAAGGGCGATGCCGCCGAAGGTGGCGCGAACCACGGCCTGCTCAGGATCGTGCACCTCCTCAGAGAAATAGATCGCAGACTGCCAGCCGCCATAGGCGCCGTAGATGGCGCGCATCGCGACCGCCGCCGCCGCCCAGGAAAAGACCGGCGCAGGCGCCGCGACAGGGGTCGCCTTACCGTGGAGCAGAAAAAGGACGGCGACCAGGATCACCAGGCCAACGCCCTTGACGGCGCTTCCGACATCTTGGGACAGGCCGCTGACTTTGGCTCCGACGCCGTTGACGAGGCCGCACGCAAAGACCAGGCCGATCGCGATCACAGCAGGATTGAGCGTCGTGAACCAGCCGAGCCGCTGCACATATTCGCCGAACGCCACCGTGATAAAGCCTGTGGAGATCGCCAACTGCAGCCAGTCGGCCCATCCGACGACGAAGCCTCCGAACGGCCCGAACACCCGGGTCGCAAGAGGATAGGGACCGCCGGCCTCTGGGATCGCGGCGCCAAGTTCGATGGTGGGCATGGCGTCGATGGTCACCACGACCCCACCGATCAGCCAGACTAGGAGGACCAGCGCTGGGCTGGGGAAGCCGGCCGCCACCACACCGGGATTTCGCATGATGCCCGAGCCGATCACCCCGCCTAGAACGACGGCGAGGCCAAAGCCCAAGCCAAACAGGCGCAGCAGCCGGGCTTGAAGCCTATGGGGCGACCGAGATGTCGCTTCGTCTGAAGATGTCATGCGCCCCCCAGCGCCGCGCCTCGGCAACCATCGCGACAATTATCCAACATCGCAAGGGCGGACCCAAGGTGATCACGCCCTCCCTTCGACTCAGTTCACCCGCTATGTCTTGGCGCCGGAGGCTCGCATGTCGCTGATTCTCGTCCTGGCCGTTGCGGGTCTGGCGGCCGTATTGGCCGTCGGCGCCCTGGTGCTCGGCTTGCGCGCCCACCGGCCGTCCGAAGCGCTGCTGGCGCGGCTGGATCGGCTGGAGCAGATCGTGATGCGAGGGCAGGACGCCGTCCCAGCCGCCCTCCGCGACGAGGTGCGGGCGTTGCGCGAGGAACTGCGCGGCGTCTTGGGCGATCAGATGCGCGCGGGCGAGGCCCGCTTCGTCAGCTTTGCTCAGGAGGTGGGACGCGGCCAAGCCGGTTTGGCGGACCAGCTCAAGACCTCCACCGACGCCTTCGCCCACGCTCAGGCGGCCCGCTTGGGCGAGACCAACGCCGAGATGAAGGCGCTGCGCGAGGGGCTTGAGGGTCGGCTCGACAGCCTGACGACCGCCAACAGCGAACGCCAGGAGCAGATGCGCCAGACGCTGTCCGACAGTCTCGATCAGCTTCGCAAGGATAACGACGCCAAGCTGGAGCAGATGCGCCTGACCGTGGACGAGAAGCTTCAAGGCACGCTCGAGAAGCGCCTAGGTGAAAGCTTCCAGATCGTCAGCGAACGGCTAGAGGCGGTGCACAAGGGTTTGGGCGAGATGCAATCGCTGGCGATAGGCGTCGGCGATTTGAAGCGGGTGCTTACCAATGTCAAATCCCGCGGCGGCTGGGGCGAGGTGCAGCTGGGCATGTTGCTGGAGGACATGCTGACTCCCGATCAATACGCCGCCAATGTGGCTATCGTTCCGGGCTCGGCCGAGCGCGTGGAATATGCCGTGCGGCTGCCGGGCAAGGGTGAAGCTGCGCCGGTTTACCTGCCGATCGACGCGAAGTTCCCCCATGAGGACTACGACCGTCTTCTTGCGGCGCAGGAAATCGGCTTGGCTGAAGAGATCGAGCGTGCGGCGATCGCGCTGGAGCGGGCTGTGCGGCTGCAGGCCAAGACCATCAGCGCCAAATACGTTCACCCGCCGCACTCCACCGACTTCGCCATCATGTATCTGCCGACCGAAGGCCTGTTCGCCGAGGTGATCCGTCGGCCGGGCCTAATGATGGAGCTGCAGCAGGCTTGCCGCGTGATGGTGACAGGACCCACCACCCTGGCCGCCATCCTGAACAGCCTGCAGATGGGCTTTCGCACAGTGGCCATCGAGCGCAGATCCAGCGAAGTCTGGCAGGTTTTGGCCGCCGCCAAGGCGGAATTCCGAAAATATGGCGACGTGTGGGATCGGCTCGGCAAACAACTCGCTACGGCTCAAAACACCGTCTCCGAAGCCGGCAAGCGCACCCGTGCGGTCGAACGGCGGCTGCGCGACGTCGAGACGCTGGAGATCGACTCAGAAGCGCCGAGGCTGGCCCAGGGGCTCGACCTCGCCCTGGAAGATGACGCCGATGACGAGGCCGACGCCGCCTGAAAGCGCCCGGCGAGAGCGCGTGTCCTCAAACGTAGAAACCGATTTTTGGACGAAATGCGCCTTGACCTTCTTAAGCTAGAGCGGCGAAAGCGGAAATTCGCCTAACGCGCGACTCAAAATGGCGAGAATCACCGCACCGCGCTTGCCAAACCGGTCTGGGTTAAGACATAGTAACCATGCTGATTCAGGGAGTTGGCGGGGACTCTGAAGATGTTAGCTCACTATGGCGGATCCGCCTCGGCGGTTAGGGCGCACGAAGAACTTTTCGCCTATTGGGCGTCGCGCCGTGATGGTGGTCGCCTGCCCGGCCGACGCAACATCGATCCGACCGATTTCAAGCGCCACCTCCCCACCATCAGTCTTATCGATGTGCAGCAGGAACCGCTCGACTACCGCCTGCGTCTAGCTGGAACCGGCCTTTATGGCGTGTATGGCCGCGAGATCACGGGCCTGCGACTTGAAGACGTCTATGAACCCGAAGCGGTCGCCTATTGGCGCGAAAACCTCGACAAGGTGGTGCAGGAAGGCCGGCCAGCCGTTGGCTTCCACTCCATGGCCTGGCGCGGCGCCTCCCATCTTTCGCTGCTGTGGCTGAGGTTGCCCCTGGCGGGCAATGGGCGCGACGTGGATATGATCATGGGCTACGACGTCCTGGTCGGCGTCGCGCCGGACGATCGGCCTACCGGTATCCGGGCCGCCTGACTTCAGTGCGCGAATTTAGCTAGACTACGCTGTCAGCGCAGCGTTCGCGGCATCCTTCCGGATTCGCTGCACCATGGACGCTAAGCCATTGGATCGCTGCGCCGATAGGGCGCCGTCCAGCCCCAACTGTTTCAACGCCGCAGGCGCGTCGAACGCCAGTATCTCTTCGGGCGTGCGGCCGGAGTAAAGGCGCAGCATCACCGCGACCAGGCCTTGGACGATCATCGCGTCGCTATCGCCGCGGAACTCTATGCGCCCATCGCCGGTCGGCTGCGTCACCAGCCAGACCTGGCTGGCGCAGCCGCGCACCTTGTTAGCGTCGCTCCGTTCGGCGTCGCTGAGCGGGGCAAGCGTGCGGCCGAGCTCAATAATGTAGCGGTAGCGCTCCTCCCAGTCGCCCAAGAGGTCGAACTCGGCGGCGAGATCTTCGAGCACGGCGTCTATGGTGTTGGGCATGGAAAGCGGCGCGGACCTGAATTCAATGGACGCTCACGACTTAAGCCGCCCTGCCGTCCGCCTCAAGCGACGCTCGCTCACCTAATGCGGAGATGAAGATCGTCCAGGTCGGCTCGGCAGACCGTGCTGAAGGCTTCAAGGATATTGGCTTCGCGTCGTTCGGCCAACTCGGCCGCGGTAAGTCCGCGAAAATCCATGACGGGTTGCAAAGCAATCTCGACAATCGACTGCAACACCCGGTCGGCCTCCGCGACGACGACCGGCGGGGCGAAGAGCCTGATCCGCTGCAGGACACCGAGCAACTGCTGCTTATCCTGCCCAAAGGTTAGCCCCTCCTCCGCATAAGCGTTCAAGAGTGCCGCCGTAGAGGTCATGATGAACTCGGCGTAGATGGCCTCGCGCTTTGTCGACTCGCGTGCGATCCGTTGCAGCCGATCCTGGTAACGCTGGGTGTAAACCGCAGCAGCCAGCGAGGCGCCGCCCCCCGCCAAGGCGCCCAGAAGCGCAGACGTCGAGCTGATGATCGCGGGGTCGATAGCCATGCGCCTCATCTAGTGCGCCAAGGCGCAATTGTCGCCGGTCGGCGCCTTAGGCGGTGAGCCCGATTTAAGCTTCGTACGGTTGCCCAACGGCGCCGGCGAGGCGGACCAAGGCGGTCAGGCCTTTGCCGGGGGCGGTGCGCAAGCGAAGCTTCCCGCCCATGTCCTGGCATAGGAGCTGACAGATCGGGAGGCCGAGGCCTGCGCCCTGAGACCGACGGGTGAGGGCGTTTTCACCCTGCTCGAACGGGCGCATCAGCCGCGGCAGATCCGCAGGATTGAGCCCCTCGCCCTCATCGGTGATGCGGAAATGCACCGCATCGACCCTTGGGCGAACGTCGACATGCACCACGCCGCCCTCGGGCGAGAAGGCGATCGCGTTCTGAAGTAGATTGGTGAGGATCGTGTTCAGGCCGCGCGCATCGGCGAGAACCAGAGGTGTGTTGGGCGCTACCTGGATATCGAAGCTGACGTTGCGGGCCTGAGCCTCCAGCTCCAGAGAATTGACGGCCTGTTTGACGGCGGCCATCGCGGATTCGGGGCGCAGCACCAGGTCGGCCGTTCCAGCATCCAGGCGCGCGATCTCAAGCACCTGATTCACCAGCTTCAACAGCTTCTGGCCGCTGTCGCGGATCACGGCCGCATGTTCACGGTACTTCGGATTGCCGATCGGACCGTACAATTCCCGACTGATGATCTCCGAAAACCCAATGACCGAGTTCAGGGGCGTGCGCAGCTCATGGCTGACCATGCGCAGAAACGAGCGGCGCCGGGCGTCCAACGGTGAGTGACGCCGCGCGACGGGCGCGGGCTTCGGGGAGGGCTTTGGCGGCGGCGGGGCGATGGCGATCACGGTCGGCGTCGTTGCGGCGATTTGCGCAACCGGCGTCGGCGGAGCATCGACCGCCAGCTTTTCGAAAGGAACAAACCTTGCCAGGTTGGACATCAGGGCATGACGCTCGATGCGACCGATCCAGACATCCGGATCGAAATTGGTCGACGTCGCTATATTGGCGAAATGAGCTTACCATTCCGTTTCTAAGCGCCACTTCGATCTAAAGGCGTCGATTGAGCGTTATTGGGCGATCGACGACGCGGCGAAAGTTATCCCCAGTCGCCTGCGGAGTGTAACCGCTCGCCCCCGCCATTCACAGCCGCTAGGCTCCCCATCCATGTCGTGTACGCCCATAGATAGTCCGGTGACGTCCTCAACGCCTCTTGCCCGATCGACCACGAGAGCAGCGTCCAGCCCTATCGCCCGCAACAGGCCCGCGACGGTTTGGCATGGCGCCTGGGCGACCGCCATCGTCGCCGGCGCAGCTTTGACGCTGATCGTTCTGGGCGCCGCGCCGATAAGGATTCTGGCGGCGCTGGGCTGCGGCGTCGTCCCCGGTTTGGTCGGCGTCTTGATTCGACCGCAAGCGGGCCATGGGGCGCTGCTGCTCGTGACTTGGGCGATCGCCGCCGCCTTCGCCATGGCCATGACGGGTGGGGTCTCAGGCCCCCTGGCGGTTTGGGCGGCGACGCCGCTTATCGCCGCCATGGCGCTGGGCGCCCTTTGGCGCGACGGCGCCATGCTATCGTTCGCGTCCCTGGTCGGCGTGGCGATGATCCAGGTCGGCGGCCAAGTCGACGCCCCCCCGAGCGGCGCCCTCGACTTCGCCCTGGGCCTCATCGCCCTCACCACCACGCTCGCGGGCGCAGCCGCGGCGCTGATGATCTTCACGCGCGCCCGGCTGGCAGACGCGCCCGCAGCGCCCGCGCGGCCGGTCGCGTCCCCAGCTCACGACAGCGCAGAGCTGGAAGCCAAGCTCGACGAGGCCAGGGCGGCCCAGGCGGCGGCGGAGGCCGACGCCAAGGCCAAGATGCGCTTTCTGGCCAATATGAGCCACGAGTTGCGTACCCCGCTCAACGCCATCATGGGCTTTTCAGACATCATGCGCACGCGACTATTCGGGGACCTGCCGCCGCGCTATGCCGATTATCCAGAGCTCATTCACGAGTCCGGACGCCATCTGTTGGACCTGATCAACGACGTGCTCGACATGTCCAAGATTGAGGCGGACCGGTATGAGCTGGCCCGCGAAGAGTTCGATGCGCGCGAGCCGGTCAGCGCCGCCCTGCGAATTTTACAAATTCAAGCCCATGAGTCCCGCGTCCAACTGCGCGGCGTTCTCCCCCCATCGGAGCTGGACGTGAACGCCGACCGCCGGGCGATCAAACAGATCGTCCTAAATCTGGTCGCCAATGCCCTGAAGTTTACGCCCGAACCCGGATCCGTCACTGTGACGCTGCAGGCGGCGCAGGGGGCCATGGAGCTGGTGGTCGCCGACACGGGCGTCGGAATTGCGCCCGAGGATCTGGCCAGGCTCGGCAAGCCGTTCGAGCAGGCCGGCGACGCCGCCAGCCGGACGGGGGGAACGGGTCTGGGCCTGTCGCTGGTCAAGGCCTTCGCCAAGCTCCATGGCGGCGACATGACGATCGAGAGCAGCTTGGGCGAAGGCACCGCCGTTACGGTGCGCCTGCCCGTCCTCGCTGCGCCCGCTCAGGCGCCGGGCGAGGCGCCTCCCCTCTCCTGAGACGCGCAGGTCAGAATAACGGCCGAGGCTTTGGCGGCGGGGGCTGCACCGCCAGAAAGGCCTCGCCCGCGCGAAAATCGCCGATCTCCGCCCATCCGGTCAGCACCCGGTCGCCCTCAGGGCTTGGAAAGACGAGTTGGACGGTGAAGGTGTCGCGCGGATCGAGCCGGTCCATCGTCTCGCGCACCAGCGGACGGAACACAAACATGGTCCCCGACCGAGATCCGATCGGCAGCAGAGGCTGCGGCGCTGCGGCGCGCGCGCCCGCCAGAAAGCTCTGCGTCAAATCCGGCGGCGGCAGATGGCCAGCCAGATCCTTGCGCTGGGGAGAGGCGTAGGGCGAGCTGAGCTTGGATGGATCGCGCAGGGTGACCCGCGCAACCGACGCCGCGGCTGCGCGGGGATCGTCGCTGACGACCGTGAGCTGCATCCGGCCGGGTAAGCCCGCCAGACCGATCATAAGATGGGAGCCGCGCAGGTTGGAGCCGTCCACGGCGGCCGCGAACTGCAGTAGCGCCCACCGCATCTCCTTGCGAGCCGGATGCGGCCGTTCCGCCCGCCACTCCGAGAAAACACCCTTAAAGGTCATGCGGATGAGCTGGGCGTAGCCGTCGAACGCCTGACGCACCCGGCTCGCAGCGAGTTGCAGGTCGGGGCTATTACAGGCGACCGAGGCGGCCTTGGCGCGAGCGCGGCCTTGGGCGGCGTCCATCTCGATGTCCGCTCCGCCGGCGCGAAGCGCAGCGCCCCTCGCCTGCTCCATCGACGCCTGAAGCGCCGAGGCGATCTGAGGTGTGAATAGGTGGCAGCGCGCGTCGGCAGCGCTCATTAGCGTGCGCTCATATAAAAGCTCCGTCGCCGGCTGAGCCCGCGCGACCAATGGAACAGCGGCGAACACGGCCGCCATCATCAGAACCAGTCCTAAACGCGCGTGCAACCCCATGGCGCCCTTTTGCAAGGCGGCCGATCGGTTAGCAAGTCGGCCGACGCCGTCGCCACAAAGCCGTCTCGCCGCTTCTCCGCTGAGGTTCCGTCTTGCGACGCCCCTTGCGGCGAAAGCGCCGCCGGTTCAAACGCTAGTGTCAAGCCAGGGGAGCCTGCATCGTCATGCGCCTGTCGACCGACATCTGGATCGGCGCCCTGATCCGCCGCGCGGAGCTGGGAGGCGCCTATGCAACCGTGATCCGCAAGGGCGACGCCAGAGGCGGCGCCGTCTTGGTGAAGGCGCTAAATCGTCGCGCGGGCCTGGCCCACCTCTATGCGGAGGCCATACGCGGCGACGGGGAGCGGGTCTGGATGTCGCCCGTCGCGGCGACCGACGAGGCCGCGCTCGACGCCTTCATAGACCGGGCGGTTCGCTTTGACCCTGATATCTGGGTGATCGAAATCGACGATCGCGCGGGGCGACATTTCCTGACCGAACCCTTGGAGTCGCGCTAAATAGGGGTCCGTTAATTGAATAATTACGCCGCTTGTAAACGGTAAAGTCACGCTGGCGACCTATCCTTGCCGCCATGCTGTTCCTGATGAACGACACGATCCTCGATTTCAGCCTGCGTTCGGTCATCCTTCCCCAGGAAGAGGGCCGACTGCGCATGACATCGTATGCTGACATCTTGAACGAGGGCGCCAAGATGTTCCGAGACAAGCCCAACTTTTACCTCACAGACCGCGACGCGGCCAAGCGCCTTGCGGCCCTCATCGTGGCTAAGGCGCCCCAGGCCAACGCGGCGCTGTTCGACATCACGCCCGCGGGCAAGGGCGCGACGATCAAACCCTATGTGATCTCCCTCTCCATCGAAATCCTGGCCAACCTCTACGCCGAATTCAAAGCGGACAGGCTGACCAGAGAGTTGGTCGATCGGCGCGTCTGGAGCCGGCTGCCTAGACCCGTCGCGGCTTAGCGACGCCGCTTCTAAGCTTTTTGCTTTCGGCCGCGACGAACACGCCCTATCTGGCGTCCTCATGAGCCTGTCCCCCGCCGCCGAGGCCGCCCGTCGGCGCACCTTCGCCATCATCTCCCACCCCGACGCCGGCAAGACCACCTTGACCGAGCACCTGCTCTTGGCCGGCGGCGCCATCCGCGCGGCCGGCGCCGTGCGGGCGCGCGGCGAGAACCGCCGCACACGCTCGGACTGGATGAAGATCGAGCGGGAGCGGGGCATCTCCGTCTCGGCCTCGGTGATGACGTTCGAGCACGACGGCCTGTTGTTCAACCTCCTGGACACGCCGGGTCACGAAGACTTCAGCGAGGACACCTATCGCACCCTGACCGCCGCCGACGCCGCCATCATGGTGCTCGACGCCGCAAAGGGCATCGAGCCCCAGACCCTGAAACTGTTCGAGGTCTGCCGCCTGCGCGACATCCCGATCCTCACCTTCATCAACAAGATGGACCGCGAGGCGCTCGACCCCTTCGAGCTTCTGGACGAGATCGCCTCTAAGCTGGCCCTGGACCCTGCGCCGCTCTACTGGCCGGCGGGGTCTGGGAATCGCTTCCGCGGCGTCCTTGACCTGCGCAATGACAGATTCACCCCCTACGTCCGCCATCCGGCCGAGGGCGAAGAGCCCCCGGCCCCGGTCGCCTTACGCTCCAACGCCATCAGCCTTCGGCTTCAACCCGAAGAACTCGACGAGCTGACCGAGGCGGCCGAGCTGGTCCAAGGCGCCTCCAAGCCGTTCGATCCCCAGTCCTTCCTGGAAGGGCATATGACGCCGGTGCTGTTCGGCTCGGCGCTGCGGCACTTCGGAATCAACGAGGTGCTTCAGACGCTGGCGACCTTCGCGCCGCCGCCACGCACCGTCGCCGCGCGCCGCTCCGGCGCAGACACCCACCTGTCGCCGGGCGACCCGGAGGTCAGCGGCTTCGTCTTCAAGATCCAGGCGAACATGGACCCGAACCACCGCGACCGTATCGCGTTCGTGAAGATGTGCTCGGGCCGCTTCAACCGCGGCATGAAGCTGAAGGTGCAAAATACCGGCCGGCAAATGAGCGTGCACAATCCGATCCTGTTCATGGCCTCGGACCGCGAACTGGCCGAGGAGGCCTTCGCCGGCGACGTGATCGGCATCCCCAACCACGGCGTGCTGCGCGTCGGCGATAGCCTCAGCGAAACCGGCGCGGTGCGCTACGCCGGCCTGCCCAACTTCGCCCCGGAAATCCTGAGGCGGGTGCGGGTCAAAGACCCCTTGAAGGCCAAACATTTGAAAAAGGCCCTGGAGGGCCTGGCCGAGGAAGGCGTCACCCAGCTCTTTCGCCCCCAGATCGGCGCGGACTTTGTGGTGGGCGCCGTCGGCCAGCTTCAGTTCGAGGTCATGGCCGACCGGCTCTCCAACGAATACGGCCTGGACGTGGTCTTCGAACCCGCCCCGTTCGCAGAAGCTCGCTGGCTCGGCGGCGACAAGGCCGATGTGGAGGACTTTTCCGGCAAGCACCGCAACGCCATGGCCAACGACATCGACGAACAGCCGGTGTTCCTGGCCAAGTCCGCCTGGGAGATCGGCTATGTCTCGGAACGCTTTCCCAAGCTGAACTTCCTGAAGACGAAGGAGCGGGGGTAGGCGCATGGCCGCCCCACCGCAGAAACCTTTCCTCCCCTCCAAGGTCGATGTGGTCGTGATCGGCGCGGGTGCGGCGGGGCTGGGGGCGGCACAGCGGCTGAGCGCGGCGCATCCGCCGGTCGGCTTTGTGGTTCTGGAGGCGAGAGCGCGAGCAGGCGGCCGGGCCTTTACCCTCAAAGGACGTTCGGGCGCGGCCATTGATCTCGGCGCCGGCTGGCTGCATTCGGCGGACCAGAACCCCTGGGTGGGCGTGGCCGACGACCTCGGCTTCACCGTCGATAAATCGCCGCCGCCCTGGATGCGGCCGGCTCTGGACGTGAACTTCAGCCGGAGCGACCAGGCCGATTACCGCCGCGCCTTCCTGGCCTTTGAACGCCGGCTGGAGGCCGCCGCCTCGGAGCCCGACCGCACAGCCGCCGAGCTGATGGACCCGGCGGACGCACGCTGGGCGCCGCTGCTGAACGCCTTTTCCGGCTACTACAACGGCGCGCCTTTCACTGAGATTTCTGTCCACGACTACGCCGCCTATCAGCCGACGGACGAGAACTGGCGCCTGCGGGAAGGCTATGGCGCCCTGATGACGGCGTTGGCCATCCCCTTCCCTATCCTGTTCGACGCGCCCGTCCGCGTCATCGACCGGCGGGGTCCGCGCCTGCGCATCATAAGCCCCGCCGGTGAGGTGGAGGCCGACGCGGTGATCGTCACCGTCCCGACCGGCGTCCTGGCCGATGGCGCATTGGCGTTCGACCCGCCGCTCCTGGACAAACAGGCGGCGGCGGACGCCCTGCCGTTGGGCCACGTGGACAAGGCCTTTCTGAAGGTCGCCACGCCCGAGGCCCTGCCGGTGGATGTCCACCTGTTTGGCCGCACCGACAGCGCCGACACCGGCAGCTACACCCTGCGGCCGCTGGGCAATGCCGTGATCGAGGGCTTCTTCGGCGGCGACCTGGCGGCGGCGCTGGAGGGCGAGTCTGACGGCGCGTTCGCCGCCTTCGCCATCGACGAAATCACCAACCTTCTGGGATCGAGCTTGCGTCGCGCCCTTACGCCGATCGCCGAATCGCGCTGGGGCCGCGATCCCTATGCCCAAGGCGCCTATTCCCACGCCAAGCCGAGCCAGGCCCCGATGCGCGCGGTTCTGGCGGCCCCGGTCGAAAACCGTATCTTCTTCGCTGGCGAAGCCTGCTCTCCCCACGCCTTTTCAACGGCCCATGGGGCGTTCGAGACGGGGTTGGATGCAGCGGATAGGGTGATGGCGGAGTTAGGCCGCGGTCCGCCCGATTAACGCCTGCCGGCCTCCTACTCCGCCGCCTCCAGCCGCCGCCGCTCGCTGGCCCGTAGCTTCTCGCTTTCGGATTTGAGCTGGCCGCAGGCGGCGAGGATATCGCGGCCGCGAGGGGTGCGGATGGGTGAGGCGTAGCCGGCGCGGTTGAGAATCGCGGCGAAGGCTTCGATCGTGCTCCAGTCGGAGCAGGCATAAGGCGCGCCCGGCCAGGGGTTGAAAGGGATCAGGTTGATCTTGGCGGGCACCCCGGCGATCAACTTCAGCAAGGCGCGCGCCTGGGCTGGCGAGTCGTTGACGCCCTTAAGCATCACATATTCGAACGTCACACGCCGTGCGTTCGAAAGGCCGGGATAGGCGCGGATGGCGGCCATCAGCGTCTCAAGCGGATAACGCCGGTTCAGCGGCACGAGCTCGTCGCGAAGCCCGTCGTCAGGGGCATGCAGCGAGATGGCCAACATGGCCTGGGTCCGCTCGCCGAGCGCCGTCAGCTCGGGCGCGACGCCCGACGTCGAGACGGTGATGCGCCGACGGGAAATGGCGATACCTTCGTTATCAGCGATGATGTCGATCGCCGCGGCGACATGGTCCAGATTGTAGAGGGGCTCGCCCATGCCCATGAAGACGATATTGGATAGCCGCCGGTCTTCCTTGGGCGAGGGCCACTCCTCCAGATCGTCCCGGGCGATCTGAACCTGGGCGACGATCTCGGCCGCCGTCAGGTTGCGAACGAGCGCCTGGGTGCCCGTGTGGCAGAAGGTGCAGTTCAGCGTGCAACCGACCTGGCTCGAGACGCAAAGCGCCCCCGAGCGGCCGACGTCGGGGATGTAGACGGTTTCCGCCTCCACGCCCGGCGCGAAGCGGATCAGCCACTTGCGCGTGCCGTCGCGGCTCACCTGGCGCTCGACCACCTCAGGCCGCGCGACGATGAAATGCTCGGCCAGGCGCGTGCGCATCTCCTTGGAGATGTCGCTCATACGGTCGAACTCGACGACGCCGTAGTGGTGGATCCAGCGCCAGAGTTGGGACGCCCGCATGCGGGCCTTTTCCGGCGCCACGACGCCGCACGCCGCCAGCGCCGCCGCCAACTCGGCGCGCGTCAGCCCCGCCAGGTTCTGCGGCGCGTCAGTGCGAACCGGCGCGGGCCGGTGGACGAGATCGAGCGTCGTGCTCGGCATGGCGATCCTGGAGCGGACTAAAGCGTTCGTCTGTATCAGATTGCGGGCGTTCCCGCCATGTCGTCGCGATAAGGCTGCTCTGGCGACCGCCGAAGGACCTCATGGCCCAGGCCGATAACCGGCGGAAAAGGCCAAGTCCGGCGTGTCGATATAGTTGGCGCCGCTGCAGCGCACGACGCATTCGCCCCAGACGGTGTCGCAGTCGCCGGCTTCCTGGGCGGTGCACGCGTAGCGGGCCTCAGCGCACTGGGCGCGGCACTGGGCGGCTTGGCTGGAAGCGCTGGGTCCGCTCAAGCCCTTTAGAGGCGTAACGGCGCCCTTAACATCGGACCGGGCGAGCACGAGAGGCAGGGATTGTGGGGCCAGCGTCTGACCGGCTCGGATCGCGGCGCGTAGCGGCTTGCGAAGGATCGGTTGACCCACCGGCGCGGGCGGCTTGGCGGTCGCCGGCGTCGCTGGCGCTGACGTGGGCGACTTGATCACCACGGTATCCCGGGGTCGTTGACCATCCTGAGCCGCCGCGGGAGACGCGACGGCCAGGGCCAGCAAGACGACGATTGATAAGCCGGCGCGGCGCATGATCGCTATGACGCCCCGCGCCGGCTCAAGATAGCGTTAAGCCTTGGCGTCCACCGACGCGCCGACATCACGATCCTTGCCGCCGTAGGCGCCTGAGTCAGCCGCCGATGCGGTCGCCTTGGGCGTCACCGCGACCAAGGCAGGACGCACGATGCGGCCGAACAGTTCGTAGCCCGCCTGCATCACCATGATCACGGAGCCTGGCGCCACATCGTCGGCCGCCTGCTCCATCATCGCCTGATGCAGGTTGGGATCGAAGCGATCGCCGCGCGCCGGCTCGACGCGCTTCAGCCCATTGCGCTCAAACGCGGTCTGCAGCGCCTTCTCGGTCATCTCCACGCCCATGACGAAGTTGGAGACGGCCGGGTCCGCCGCCTCCTTGGGCGCGAACTGCAGGGCGCGCGACAGGTTGTCTGCGGCGTCGAGCAGATCGCGGGCGAACTTCTGGATGGCGTAGGCGCGGGCGTCGTTGGCCTCCCGCTCCGTCCGGCGGCGGACGTTTTCGGCCTCGGCCGCATATCGCAGGGCCTGATCCTTCAGGGCCGCATTCTCGGACCGAAGGGCGGCGAGCGCGTCGTCGCCATCGGCCT
>Ga0116226_10000732_pt1 | contig 28117 bp, 25 predicted proteins | sample S1TSphfallax_FD_89692 | JGI IMG/M metagenome (GOLD analysis project Ga0116226, IMG submission 89692) | Host-associated microbial communities from peat moss isolated from Minnesota, USA - S1T2_Fa - Sphagnum fallax MG | ecosystem: Host-associated > Plants > Peat moss > Unclassified | place: USA... | reverse complement strand
GTCATGTACTTCGCGTCCATGTAATGGAGGGTCGAAGACGCAAATCATCTGCAGCTCCGTCTTCGCGCGCAGGACGTGTCGCTCGTGCATATTCAATGCATACATCATCCCTGGCATCACCTTATAGACGACGCCGGTTTCCAGTACTTCCACCTCGCCCTCGCCCTGCACGCAAAAGACGGCTTCCACGTGATGCCGGTACTGCATAATGGTTTCGGTGCCAGCTTTGATGATGGTTTGGTGCAGTGAAAACCCCATCCCGTCAGCTTCCAGCAAGATACGCCGACTAGTCCAGTTATCGGCCGTTACTTCACGTTCGGTGCCGACTACATCCACAATGTCTCTAACTATCATAGGAACCTCTGCTCAAAAGATAGATATAATCAGGTGTGCATCAATTCAGGAAATGGCAACACCTCTTCCCGCACCACGCCCAAAGGCTGTTGCAACGATTGTGCGATACTGCGCTCCAAAATCTGCAGACCTTGTCGCAACATATCTTCTTCAATCACCAACGGTGGCAGCATTTTCAATACATCGTCATACGCCCCTGTCGGTTCGATGATCAATCCGTTTTCAAACGCAAGACGTGCAATACGGCGATGGATGTTTTGATCAGGGCGGTTGCGCACACGTTTGAGCGTGACGCTATTCACATCAGTAATAGTCAAGCCGTAGATAAAACCGCGGCCACGGAATCGCATGCCGACTTCTGGATGATTGCTCGCCATACGCTCGAACCATTCCTGAATCAGCTCACCTTTCCTGCGTACCGATTCCGACAGTTCGTCGTTTTTCCAATAGCAATGCAATGCATGGGCACCGGTAACGAAGGCCAGGTTATTGCCTCGGAAGGTTCCGTTATGTTCGGATGGCTGCCATTGATCCAGCTCCGGCTTCATCAGCACCATCGCCATGGGTAAACCATATGCGCTCAGCGATTTCGACAGCGTGATGATGTCCGGCTGAATACCTGCTTCTTCAAAACTGAAGAAGCGTCCGGTGCGACCACAGCCAACTTGAATTTCGTCAACAATCAATAGCATGTCATGACGGCGACAGCATTTCTCCAGTTCACGTAACCAGGTAGAACTGGCGACCCGTACACCACCTTCCCCCTGTATCGTCTCAACGATGACGGCAGCGGGTGCATCGATACCGCTGCCACGGTCATCCAGCATCTTTGCAAGGTAGTCGATAGTATTGACGCCGGGTCCGAAATAGCCGTCGTACGGCATGAAGGTAACGTTACCGAGGCCAACACCGGCAGCACTACGGAAATGCGCGTTCGCCGTAGCGGATAACGCGCCCATGCTGACGCCATGGAAACCATTGGTAAAAGCGATGACATTGGAACGCTTCTTGATCTTGCGCGCCAGCTTCAATGCAGCCTCAACGGCATTGGCACCCGTCGGGCCAGTGAATTGCATGATGTAATTCATCTTGCGCGGCTTGAGAATCACGTTCGCGAACGTTTGCAAAAAATGGCCCTTTGCGCTGGTCGCCATATCAAGCCCGTGCACGACGCCATCTGATTCGATATATTCAATCAGTTTTTCCCGCAGCAAATGATTGTTGTGACCGTAATTCAATGCACCCGCGCCGCTGAAGAAGTCGATATAGCTACGATCGTTTTCATCCCACAACTGCGCACCCCTTGCCTTAGAAAATATTGTAGGGAAAGAATGTACGTAATGGCGAACCCGGGATTCCAACTGATCGAACGTCGTCAAATTCATTTTCACTCTCCGTTAACTTGATTGGCCCAATGCGAAACAGATATTCATCCTCATGGGCATTGCCATCAAACAGCTCCTTTGAAAACACTACTTGTGTCTCGCATCTTGTCTCGTAGGATTTCGCAATCGACATGAACAGATTTTTTGATGCACGATTTGATGTCGTTACAGTCGCCTCGATGTACTTAACTTTCTGCAAATGCGGTCGTGTCAGCAATTGCTTGATCATCTTCAAGGCCAGGCCGTGCTTTCTCCAATTGCCTTTCACTGCTACCTGCCAGATGAAAAGCGTATTGGGCTGCTCTGGCTTAACATAAGCAGAAATGAAGGCAACTATTTGATCGTGCTGTTTGGCGACGATGCAAGTCTTGTGAAAATGCGCACAAAGAAGGAGGTAGGCATAGACGGAATTGTCTTCAAGCGGGTGACATTCCTTGACGAGCTTTTCCAGCTCCGTTCCATCCTCCGTACGTGGTTCGACCATCTTCAATTGATGCACATCATGATCGGGATGTTCGTTAACCAGATTCAGGTTTCTGATTGTCATCGTTTCGGAAACACAGCCTGCGATACAACTCACTCGCCCATTCAATAAATGCGCCCCAACTTGAGGCTTGAATTTCGTTTACTTGGGAGTGATTGTGTCGAAGCTTGGTGCTTCTTGTTGTTGCGATGTTTAGTTGACTAGACCATGTGCTGAAAGTTCAGCAGGTAAACTTATAATTTTGATCTTTGTAGGAAAAAAGAGATTGGAAATTTTCAAGCCATCAATATCGTTCCAATCGTTGTCTGATTATGCGAAATATGGCCCCATTTTATCAGTGCCGCAAGCGCCGTTCTGGCATCACAAAAGTGTCAGGATTGGTCATAGTAGGAATGCCAAAGCGCGTCGCTCTCGTTCCATCCGGCAAAGCCAGATCGGCTTCCAGCTCGGAAAGGTGTTTCATAATGGCGAAATTTATGGATTGCTGAATGTTCATATAATTCATGTAGTCAGCATCAAGCACGTAATAGACAACTTCATATTCCATCGATGATTTCCCCAGCTGGGCAAGATGGGTACGCCCAAACCTGGTATTCGGCAGGCTTTCCACCATGTCCTTGACCAACAATGGAATCTTTTCCGCTACGTCAAGCGAAGTTCGATAATGCAGATTGAAACGGAAGACCGCACGCCGTTCGCTCATCCGTTGGAAGTTCTGAATGGTACGTTTCAGAAGATCGGTATTGGAGCAGATCACCAACTCGCCGCTGACGCTGCGAATATGTGTTGATTTCAAGCCGATTTTTTCCACTGTGCCTGTGGTATCACCTGCGGTGATCGAATCCCCGACCTGAAATGGTTTATCAACCGCAATGGAAATCGCCGCAAAAAGATCACCGAGAATTGTTTGCACCGCCAAAGCCAGCGCGACACCGCCGATACCCAAACTGGCGACCAAGGTGGTGATATTGACGCCATCGTTTTCCAGAACTGCTAGTACAACGACAATCCATACGACAGTATACAAAAATGAAGAGATCAACGTCCCCATTACTGAATTCGCACCTGCACGTTTGCTCAGAAGATCGCGTTTCCAGATAGCCACTGCGCGATGCAGCAGCAATCCAAACTGGAATGCCAAAATGACGAAAAGCGAATGTGCAGTTAGTTTGGGCCATCCACCCGGCAGGTTCAACGACTCAATGCCGAGTATCAACGATAGTCCGGCCAGCACATAGGTTCTGATTTCCTGGGTCAGCTCAGCAAGCGCGCCAGAAAATTTTGCTTTGCTATTCTTTGCACGTCGCTGCAATTTCATTACCACGAACTTTCTTACCAGCAGAGCGCCGATAAAAAAGGTGGTCGAGGAAAAAACCGCAAGCAACCAGTTTCCCGCAGCAATACCCAGAAACGATTTTCCTTCCATCCACGTTTGTATAGTGTTGACTAGTTCCATGGTGATGATTCCGTTAGAAAAGATATCTTGAATTGCATACGATATGCATGAAGCGCCGTGCGCTTACAAATTAACGGGCAGCATCATTCACCCGTTAGCATGATCAGGTTGTCTGTTTGAACACATGCATAACCCTAAGTTCAAACCAATATGTCACACGCAGAAACATTTGACACGTCAAATGTTGATGACTTTCATCAAATCGGAAATGAACGAAAGCAATCTCTAGGAACTTTCTGCGCTCAATTGCTTTCTCAATACACGTTAACGGGGAAAGCTTCTTATCCATCCTTCATAAAAATTGACGAATGAAAAGACGTACACTATTACGCGCCTCCGCCAGTCTCGGTCTGTTGAGTGCCTGCAATTACGTTTTCGGCTTTCAACAATCGAGTGCATTTAAATATCTCGGCCAACCAGCGCCATTTGATTACGCATGGTTGAAAGGGCTCGCACGGCGTAACGCCAGCACCGCTTACGAAAGCCAATCGCATGCCTTGCCTGATGCGGTCAAGAAAATGAATTGGGATCAGTTCCAATCGATTCGCTATCGTGATGATCAGGCACTATGGCGACGAGACCGCTTGCACTTTCAGGTCAAGTTTTTCCACCTCGGTATGTATTTCGATAGGCCGGTACGCATGTTCGAAGTCAACGCCGGTGTGGCGCGGGAACTCGCCTATGAACCGACACTATTCGATTACGGCAAGAGCGGATTACGTGGAGAAGACTTGCCGGAAAATCTGGGCTTCGCCGGATTTCGCATCAATTACCATACTGATCTGACGCGCGATGTTGCTGCGTTTCTGGGCGCAAGTTATTTCCGCGCGGTTGGCGGTGAAATGCAATATGGCTTATCTGCGCGTGGCTTGGCGATTGATTGCGGTTTGCCGAAGCCAGAAGAATTTCCGCTATTCAGCGCTTACTGGCTGCAACGACCTGCGAATGCAGACGACAACCTCGTGGTATTCGCATTGATGGATTCGCCCAGCGTAACAGGCGCGTATCGCTTTGAGATCACCCCCGGCAATACACTGACGATGGACGTGGATGCCGCGCTTTATCCACGTAAGCCGATGGAACATATAGGCATCGCGCCGCTCACCAGCATGTTCCGCTGCGGTGACAACGACTGCCGCAATCGCGACGACTGGCGCCCATCGATTCACGACTCGGATGGTCTCGCTCTGTGGCGCGGAAATGGTGAGCGTATCTGGCGGCCATTGCTGGACCCTGAGCATATCAACTTCAATAGCTATCTGGACGAAAATCCGCGAGGATTCGGGTTGATGCAACGCGACCGCAATTTTGATCACTATCAGGACGACGGTGTTTTCTATAATCGTCGCCCAAGCCTGTGGGTAGAACCGAAATCGAACTGGGGTAAAGGCTCAGTACAACTGGTTGAGCTGCCAACCGAAGATGAAACGTCGGATAACATCGGTGCCTTCTGGCACCCTGCCAATACAGCGATGCCAGGTCAGGAGCTACTGTATTCCTACCGTTTGTATTGGGGCGAGAATTCGCCGGGCGTGTCGAATCTGGGACGTGTCGTAGCAACCCGTACGGGACGTGGGGGCATCCTGGGCCAACATCGTACGCATTTTTCCTGGCGTTTCGTGATCGACTTTGCAGGGGGCGCCCTGGCACACCTCGGCGATAAATCACAACCCAAGGCCAACATTACTGTATCGCGCGGAAAACTTGAATTGGTTTCTGCCCGTCCCCTAGCAAGTATCAATGGCTACCGTGCGATGTTTGACATCGTGCCCGATGCCGATAACGCGCCTATCAACATCCGCACCTATCTGGAAGCGGATGGTCAGGCCTTGACTGAAACCTGGATGTATCAATGGAACCCTCCCAGCGACCGGTCTTACTAACGGAATCTCTACATCGAGAGTCTGTCCAGCCCGTCTCGAGAGACGAGCCCTCAGCGCCGTTGCCAGAGCGCATCCTGCCGCCGAAGGATAAGCGCGAGAATCTTGCTGCGTTTTTGATTGGCACGGTGGTGACGCCGGTCGTCTGGGCGCTGTTGACGTATTTTTCGCATTTCCCGCTCAAGGAAGCCGCTAAGCCACCGGCGAAGGTGTTGACTATCGATGCAGCAAACGGCAGCGTGTCGAAAACGGTGCGCTCTTTCGGCAAGCTCGCCATCACGCATTACGCCGACGTGGGAACACAGATCGCCGGACAGGTGAAAGAAGTGTATGTCAGCATTGGCGATTCCGTGAAGGCAGGAAAATTGCTGGCCGAACTCGATCCCGCACCACAGACAGCGCGCACCGACAGCAATCGCGCACAATTGGCACGCCTGCATGCCGAATTGAGCGACCAAAGTGCACAGGCCGAATTCGCGCATTTGCAATATCAACGGCAAACGAAGTTGATGGCTGATAGTGCGACACGTGCGGAGGACGTCGAGTCAAGCAGGATGAACATGTTATCCAGCGCGGCCAAGGTCGAGGCGATCAATGCGCAGATACAGCAGGTCGAAGCGAGCTTGAAGGAAGATGTATCCATACAGCGGCAGAGCAAGGTGGTCTCCCCGATAACCGGGACAGTTGTCACGCTGGCTGCACATAACGGCCAGATGATCAACGCCAACCAAACGACACTCATGCGCGTCGCCGACTTAAATACGATGACGGTCCATGCGCACGTTGCAGAGAGCGATGTCACGCTGCTGCACAAGGGCATGCCTGTATCCTTCACGACGCCAGGTCTTCCCGGTAAAACCTGGACGGGAAAGCTGACACAAATCATGCCCTTACCGATAGAAGACACTGCACAACAAGGCAAGCCGACTTTTTATGAAGTGCTGTTCGATGTCGCCAATCCTGATCACGCATTGATGAGCGGGATGAATGCAGAGGTGAGCTTCCTGCTTGCGCAATCCGAACATACAGTGACGATACCGCCTTGTTTGTTGGAACATCCAAAATTATCCGGCCCGCAAACCGTATTTGTAGCCGACTCTATGGGCAAACTTCATGAGCGCAAGATTACCATTGGCCTGATCAACGATCAGAGCGCGGAGGTTGTCTCCGGCTTGCGTGCTGGCGAAAAGGTGGTGGCATTGGATCAATCGATCATGCCTGACTGTGTGCGCCTTGCCAATAGCGCGACCGAGAAATAGGCAGGGATAGCGGTATGCGAAAACATCCCATCTACAGCATCATAACGATAGCAGTACTAACGCTGACAGCCTGTGCCGGGCAGCATGGCGATCAATCCGATGTGAATCCAGGTATCGACATGCCTGCAAGCTGGTCGCAATCGAATACGAACACAGCTGCGGCCATGCCCGATGCACAATGGTGGAAGCGCTTTGGCAGCGACGAATTGAGCAAGCTGGTAGTTGAAGGTCAGCAGAATAGTTTTGAAATAGCCGCAGCCGTATCACGCGTACGCGAAGCGCAATTACAGGCCCGTATCGCCGGTGCGCCGTTGTTGCCTGAAGTCGATGTGAATGCAGGTGTAAACCGTCAGTTGCCGCTGGCAGCTGGCGCAGCAACCACGTCTGCCAACGGGCTGCTGCAAATCAGCTACGAAGCCGACTTTTGGGGAAAAAATCGCGCCAGCTTATCTTCTGCAGAAGCCAGTCTGCGTGCCAGCATCTATGACAAGGAAACGGTGAACCTGACCGTCACGGCAGGCATCGTTTCTACTTACCTGCAGGTGCTGTCGTTGCGCGACCGACTCGTGGTCGCACGTAAGAACGTTGACAATGCTGAGCATGTGCTGACGCTGTTGCAATCACAATCACGCGCGGGGGCAGCATCTTCATTGGATCTTGCACGGCAACGTTCCATTGTGGCAGACCAACGCGCTGAGATACCTTCGCTGCAACAGCAGGAGCATGATGCATTGGCGGCACTCGCTATTTTACTTGGACATTCTCCGCAAAACTTCAATGTCGCGGGTAAAGGGCTGGCAGAAATCGAGATGCCGGAAATTGCACCAGGCTTGCCGTCGGAGCTTCTGTCCCGTCGTCCAGACATTCAACGTGTGGAAGCACAATTGGCGGCGGCGAATGCAAACATCGATGTCGCCCGTGCATCCCTCTTCCCAAGCATCTATTTGACTGGTGCTGCAGGTGGACAAAGTAACGCCTTGTTATCATTGTTTAATGGTCCAAATCTGCTGGCCAATTTCGGCACATCCTTGGTTGGCACCATCTTTGACGGTGGCAGCCGCCGTAATGCGCGTGATCTCGCTATCGAGCAAAAACAGGAGCTAGTGCAGGTGTATCGGGAAACTGTGATCAAGGCACTCTATGAAGTCGATCAATCGCTAAATCTTATCCAAAGCATCAAGGAACGATACGATCTGAAGAACACGCAGGTGGAACAAGCGGGTTATGCATTCAACCTGTCCGAAATCCGCTATCGTGCTGGCGCGGAAGAATTGATGACAGTCATTGATACCGAACGCAGTTTATCCGATGCACAGAACCAGCTCGGCCAGATCAAACTGGATCGCCTGAAGGCGACCGTAGCGCTTTATAAGGCCCTGGGTGGCGGCTGGCATGAGAGCCGCGACTTACTGCACTGAAAACACTGAATAGATAGATTCGCGCTACAGAAATTAAAACCATCATAACAACGCCGTCCTTGGTGATGAAACCAAAGGCGGCGTATTTGGCTAATCTTTACCAGCCATTAAACAGTTAGACTTTACGACCACTCAAGCAGCAGGTGTTCCGACTTACCGTGCGAAATATTCACATGCTTCACGATGGACTTACCGCCTTCATCCACTGCTGATACGGTGTACTTACCGTTTGGCAGGTCGGCCAGCAGGTAAGGGCCGTCGGTCGTGGTATTGAGCACAACGTTACCGGTTTTATCGGTTACCGTTACTTCAACGTTGGCGATATAGACGTCACGCGGCTTCGCATGTTGGACGAACTCCATCGACAATGGATATTTTGCCTTTGCATGCTCCATTGCATTGACTTCATCCTGACCAACACCACCGCTCACATAGGTGACGTCACCTTGTGTCCGCTGCTCCGGCATTTGGGCTTCCGGGTCGGCGAATGCACCATTATAGGCAAACGTGCTGGCAATCAGCAATGCTGCGGCAATACCAATCTTCTTCGATTTGGACTTCGTCATTTTTACTCTCCTTTGATCGCTGTCAAAGCACTGTCACGTCTATCACCGTGCATAGTGCGAAACATGTCCCTATTACATCGAAAAGATGCTCTGACTATTGAGAAAAAGAGCGTCTCGCAAATCGTACGGGGCATAGTTATCAGGAAGCTGCGACGAAACGATGGCGGTAAAAATACCGCTGATTCAAAAGGGCCGAGATCACCCAAGTCATCGTGTTGCCTGATAGCTTCGTAGTAGCTTCCAATTGCCTGGATTGCAGGATCTCGTGTTCTTTTGACGAGTATATCGACACAAAGTTCCGGGATTCTTAAGCCTGTTTATGGTCTATTTAATATTAAATAGATCATAAACAGGCTCTTAACGTCGTTCAACATCTGTATAGCGAAAACAGAAGCATGTCGCTAATTCCTACAACGTCCTACAACGCGAGATAAATAGAAATAGGAACTATGAAGATGCAACATCGTCAAACTAACACGACACTTGAACGAACGACAATATTTTTAGAGTGCCTTCCATGAAGATAAGGAGATCACAATGAATTTTGCGGATCAGGAAAATAATACGTTCAAAAAAACTCTGGGTTTGGGAATTGTTTTATTACTGCACGTCGTTTTGTTTTACGCGCTAGTTACCGGGTTGGCGAAGAAGGTAGTCGAAGTAATACAAAAACCGATCGAGACAAAAATCATCACGGAAGAAGTCAAGCCACCGCCGGAAGCACCGAAGCCACCTCCTCCACCGAGCAAGAGCCTTCCTCCTCCTACACTTCCTTTCGTACCTCCGCCAGAAGTCACACCTCCTGCGCAACCGCAACAGGAAACGATGGCAACCACACAGACACCAGATCCAAATCCATCCTCCGCGCCGAGCAATGACGCGCCCTCTACCGATAGCAACGCACAGTCGGCGCCCCAGCCTGCATTCGTAGATTTGAATGCGTGCAAACCTGAATATCCGAAGTCAGCAGCGATGAATGAAGAAACCGGGACCGTGCGCGTACGTTTTGTGGTTGGCCCGGACAGTCATCTACTAAGTGCCTCGATTCTTAAGTCGAGCGGCTACAAGGATCTGGACAAGGCGACCGTTGCCGCATTGAGTCGTTGCGAATTCAAGGCAGCCATGCAGGATGGCGCACCTGTTCAGTCGGCATTCACTTCCGACTACGTATGGAAGCTGGACTAAGCTGATGCTTCAAAGCGGGAAATTTGGGTGCTCACCCAATCTTCCTGCTTCGCCATCGCGAATAGCACCCAACAATAATTGAAAGCGCGGCTGACGCTTGGTCATATCTGCGCGCAGACGTAGTGCAGTCAGATATAAGGTCCGATTGAGCGACCGCGCCCAGCCATTACCGTCCCGCATCCAGCGTTCAAAATAGGCGTTATTGCGCGTCGAATAATAGGCGCGGAAATCGCCATCTCCTTGCAGCAAGGCGTCGAAGGTATTCGTGTAACGCGTACGCACATTCCAAGACGCTTCCAGATCGACCAATTTCGCGTCGGTGACCAACACGATTTTTCCACCATTGCGCGTCAGGCGAAATGAGAACTCCGTGTCGTCTGCATAGAGCAGAAAGCGTTCATCGGGCAAGCCATGTATCTCCGGTACGGAACGATGAAAATACAGGCCGCTATAAGGCGCTACTGCCACGGCAACCTCACTCGCAGGCGCACGATTCGCAACCCAGCGCCTGCCCCATGGTGTACGGCGATAGAGCTTGAACGGCAGATCGCGCAGATTGAAACCAAAGAACGCAGCGCGATCATCATCCATCCCGCTGGCTGGGATTTTCCCGGCGACATCTGCCTGCCGGTCTGGACGATAGGCAAGCACGGCCAGCATAGCGGGATGCACAAAGCGTGCGTATTCATAATAAGTGGCGGATAGCGCATTCAAACAGCCGTGCTGCATTTCGTTATCGTCGTCGAGCAGTAGCAGGAATTCCGTATCGAATTGCAATGCGCGCCTGATGCCGCGTTTGAAGCCGCCAGCGGAACCGGTGTTTTTCGGCAGGGTAACAACGTCGCCAAAATTGCCGAATTCGGCACGCACCAATGCAGCGATTTGTTCGACCGAACCATTATCGACCACAACAACGCGTTGTATGCCTTCACGCTGCGCCGCTTGCATGGTTTGTCGTAAATACTTCCAGCGCGCGCCGTAGGTTACGGTTACCGCAGTAATATGCGAGGGACGCGATGGAGAGGAATATAGACTGTCTGTCATAGTGTACTCATCGTTAATGGGTGAAACCCTGCTTGCGCAGAAAAACTACCATCAAAACCATCAATAAACATTCACTGAAGAAGAAACTCAGCGCCGCACCACGCGACGTCAGCGAGATCACCAATGGCACGATAGCGACGACATTGAAGATTCCCGCCATCAGCACGAAACGCGAAAAAGCGCGACTAAATCCAAAGGGCAGCATCATTTGCGCACCAAGCACTGAATTGATACTGCCTACCAATGGGATGAATGCCATGAAACGCAAGGCGTGTGCAGCTTCCTGATAGTCATGACCGGCAATGATGCGGATGATCATGTCGGCACAAAAAAACAGCAGCAGCGATGCAATCAATGACAACCCACTGATCGAGAACAGAATCTTCCGCAGCAGCGGCAACGCCGCTTCTCTCGATTGTGCTGCCAAGGCACTGACACGTGGATAGACGGCCTGAGATATCGGCCTGTTCAATTCCTGCACAGCTTTGACGATTTTTTCGGCGAGGGCATAGAAGGTCACCGCCGCTGGCCCGGAAAGCAGGCCGAGCACCACGGCATTACTGGATCGATACAAGGTGCTGGCCGCTGTGGCGACGAAGGTGTGCCAACCTTCGCGCAAGCTTGCCACCAAGCCGGTGCGCGTTGGTGCGACCCAGGCAATCTGCCCACTACGTGCGAGCAGGACCCAGGACATCACACCTGCCACCGGCACCGCACCGAACTGGAAAGCTGCTGCGAGCAAGACGTCTTTGCTATCGCTGACGAACGCGAATACGCCAGCCAACATCAGCACGCGCGCACTGATCATCAGCACTGCCGCTTCCCGCATACGCTCCAAGCCTTGCAGCAACCACAACGGATACATGACGCTGCCGACTACCGGAAGTAAGCCGATCAGCAATACCAACGCGAGATTTTGCAACTTCGCAAATGCACCGATCAGTATCAGGAGACTACCAACACTCAGTAAAGAAAATACCGCCTTTACGCATTGCACTTCCCAAAAGACACGCGAGCTAGCCTGCTTGTCATGTCGATGGATGGCAATCAATCTGGTGCCAGTCAAATTGAAGCCGTATTCAGTCAACACCACGAAGTACATGCAAAACGCTTGCGAGAATGCGATCTTGCCGAATTCATCCGGCCCAAGAACGCGTAGCAGATAAGGCAATGCAAGCAACGGAATCAGATACTCCGCCGCCTGCACTGCAGCCAGCGAAATGATTCCTTCTCGCAGCGAACGCGGCCCTTGCGCAATTTCAGTCATTTTGGAAATGATTTCCCCCGAGTTGATATTGGATGAAAGTGCAATTCACAAGTTCCGACCCTGCACCGTTCTTTCGCGAATTGCATGTTCATTCCGCCATGGAAAATGCAAGTCCGACACTTGCACTATGAATTCGCTGAAACGGATAGAAATTTTTTTGCCGCGGAAATGCATAAAAAACCTCGTAATAAGTTTTTCTGTAAAGCACAATTGCCGTGCAGTAAGTCAGACGACTGATCTGCGTCAATACCGGCAAAGGAATTCCCATGAGCAGCATCCGCAATTTTTATCTCCATTCGCGATATCTGGCGTCCGCTGCTATCACTCTTTTGCTCACCGCTTGCGGTGGCGGATCGGGCTCACTGTCAGATACTGCGAGCGTGATGCATGCGGAACCGCAAGGTACATCTGATACTTCGGCGATGCCGACCCGGATTGATGATTTGATGGCGCGTATTGGCGCACCTGTACGTCCTGGTACGCCAACGGCTCCCGTCACTAAGCCAGTTACGACGGCAAACAGCACTACAATCAGCACTGCAACCAACACCACGATACATATGCCCACGGGTTCGACCAGCACTACCGGCTCGACATCGACCACAAAGCCACGCGGTCAGACAGCGTCGTTGACGATCTACAAAGGCGTGAATCTTTCTGGCGCTGAATACAACAACAGCAATCCGAACGCGCGAATGGGTTGGGACTACATGTACCCCAGCACTGCCGAAATCGACTATTACGCGGCCAAGGGCTTCACTGCGATCCGCCTGCCCTTTGCCGGTGCGCGCTTGCAGCCGCAAAACAATGCGCCATTGAATGCAACTGAACTGGGCTATATCCAGAACATCGTCACCTACTCTGCCGGTAAGCACATCACGGTGATTCTTGATCCGCACGACTATGGTCTGAAGTACGATTCGGTCAGCGGCAACATGCTGCCGCTGGGGATGCCTTCCGGCTTGCCTGCGTCGAACTATGCCGATTTCTGGAGTCGGCTCGCGCAAGAATTCAAAGGCCAATCGAACGTGATTTTCGGCTTGATGAATGAACCGAATCAGCAAAGCCCGACGCAGTGGGCATCTGTTGCCAATGCTGCCATCGCTGCAATCCGTGCTGCTGGTGCAAGCCAGTTGATTTTGATTCCCGGCACCGACTACACCGGCGCTTACGATTGGGTAAGTGGCGGCAACGCGGCAGCTTGGGCGCACGTAAGCGATCCCGCCAATAACTTCGCCTTTGAAGTACATCAATACCTTGACAGCGACAGTTCCGGCACACACGCCACATGCGTCGCTGGCAAAGGTAGCACAGCGTTGGTTGCTGCCACCACCTGGGCGCGCAGCAATGGCTACCATCTCTTCCTGGGCGAAGTGGGCTGGTCGCAAGACCCTAGCTGCACCAACGAAGGCCCTGCGATCATGAACTACACGACGACCAATGCGGACGTTTGGATCGGCTGGACTTATTGGGCAGGTGGCCCGTGGATTCCACAGAGCTATATCTTCATGCTCGACCCCGCCAATCTCGCCAATCCTGTCGATAAACCGCAAATGCAGGTGCTGGTCAACAATCTGTTGTAAAGCGGCCGATACAACATGGTCAACAGCCGGAATGTCCATGATCGCTCTCAATGTGCGTCAGCGGAACTTGTGGCACAAGAACAGGAAGTGCAAGAAATCGACGGTATAGCGTGCCATCAATCGGCGCGGCTCAAGGCATAGCCGGAAAAGCCATTCAAGCCGCAATCGACGCAAAAATAGCGGTGCACGTGGTTTATCGCCGCCCCAGAAGTCGAGCAATGCACCGACTCCCATGACGACATTACATTGCAGTCGATTCATATTTCTTAATATCCAATCCTCCTGGATAGGATTACCGAGTGCAACCAAGACCATCTGCGCACCTGATTGATTGATGTGCTCCACCAAATCAGGCGTCGTCTTCAAGCCGTCATAGCCATCACAGGTGCCGACTACCTGCTGCCCAAATTTCGTGCGAACGCATTGCGCAGCACGTTGCAATATGTGTGGCTTGCTTCCCAGCAGAAACACACGCAGGGGTTGGGTAACATGCTCAAAAAAATAGGGGATGAAATCTGACCCGGCCAGATTTTCAGGAAAGTCGCGATGGCAAATCATACGCACGGCGACATCCAGGCCAACACCATCATTGACGATGACAACGTTTCTACGCCTCATTGCAGGCTGCAACGATCTACAGCGCACGACGAAATTGGTATTGGCGTAGAACAATACCGTCTTGTTATCTTCACGTATCTGCGTCGATAACAAATCGACCAAGCCATCAGCCGTTGTCCTCGTGACCGGGAAACCAGCTACATTAATCACTTGATTGCTTTGCATGTGGCAACTCCATAGTGTGAGTCGTTGTGGAAGCCGCTGGGGCAGTCACAGCCTGATCGACACTTGCCCTCCACCCTGCAATGCGGGCGACGATACTGACCTGTTTAAAACGTGCTTGGGCAACATGCCCTCGCGCCAGAGCAACGCAGATACCGGCACAGGTACGCAGGCAAACCAGCGGGAAATACCAGAAGGGATAATGGTTGAGGCGGATCACACGACCGATACCAGCCTCGTATTTCTGCTGCCGTTTGCATGCAGCTTCGTCAAAGTAAAACGACTTGACCGGATGATGCAGAATCAAGTCATGGAAGAATTCCAAGTTGAAGCCATTGGCCATGCTACGCAACAGATAGTCTGTTTCCTCGGCCGCTCCCCAAGCCGTGCCAGCGCCTACGCCAAGTGCTTCGTTGAATTTGCCGGTTCTATCGACGACGATACGTCGCAGGAAGATACTGAACGATATAGCGCCACGCCAGACATTGAAGCGCGTCAATGGCATCGTTCGCGGTAGCCAGCGCCCTTCGGAACGACCAGCGCCATCGGTGAAGCGTCCGGTCAAGCCATCGAGATCCTGCCGATCCTGCAAAATCGCGTACACGCGTTCCAGCAAAGTCCGTGGATACCAGCAATCGTCGTCCGGGAATGCAATCACGTCGCCAGTCGCAGCAGCAAGCCCGGCATTACGTGCCCGCGAAAGCCCACGTGGTGCGCGCATGTGATGGATCTCGAAGTGACGCCGATAAGCAGACAGCATCGGCACCAAACGATCATCCCCGTTTTGGTCAACGACGATCAGCTCGAAATTGCGATAGGTTTGCGCGTTAAGAAAATGCAGAAAGACTTCTAATTCCTGGGTTCTGCCGACTGTTCCCAATATGAGTGAAAATTTCATCTCATCTCCTGAGCTAGGGCGTGTTTTACCAGCGTGCCCAAACCCCAGCACGATCACACCACCATGGATTACGCCGATTTAGTTCGGCATGTACATGCGCAGCACCGTCAATTGCGGCTTATCTGCGGTACCGTTAGGTTCGATACTGTATGGGTAGTCACCCCACCAGCGACCCGCAGCCCAGTAGGCAAATCCCAGCCATACCGGACTGTTCTTGGTAGAGGCCACCATCGCCTCCAGGGATTCAAGACAACGTGCATTGGAAGGTGAACCGAATTCCCCCAGAAACAGGCGATGGCCGGTTGATTCACCCCACTGCGTCATTTCGGCCATGACAGCCTTGAGTTTTTCCGCATCGACGCAGGTAACGCCGGTGCCGGAATGATCTTCGTCCGGGTATTGATGGACTTCGATGGCAGAGTTGTTTGCAGGGTCCGAAAACGTGCGGAATGCATCGGCGTTCGATACGCCGCCTTGTCCCGCACTCCAATCATGTGCACCCGCCCAGCGCCCGCCTTCGATCAGCAACAAATGACTGGAATCTGCTTTGCGCAATGCATTCACGGTTTGTTGGGCAACCGCTGCCCAATCTTTCACTGCAAGCTTGCTCGGTTCATTCATCAGGTCGAAAGCGACGTCGGCGGGTTCCGGGAATGCGGTGAGCAAGCGCTGCCACAGGTCGATGAAGGCGCCATTCGGCACATCGGCAGATCCGAGAGGTTTGCCACGATATTCCCCGAAATTGTGGATATCCAGAATCACGCAGGACTTCATGCGATGCGCGAGCGCCACGACATCCTGTACCCGATGCAATTCTCCGACATCGAGATCAGCGAACAGTTTGGGTTGCAGGCGCTCCCAGCGTACTGGAAGGCGAAAGGCGTTCATGCCGATGGAGTGGAAATAATGCAGTTCTTCCGGGTCAGGATAAACATAATCCTTGAACACAACACCCGGTAATTGTGCCGCGTTGTATTCGGCTCCCGCAAGATTGACACCATAAAAATGGGCGCTGTCGAGGCAATTTGCGGCGGCGATGCGCTGACAGAAAATCGCTATCAACAAAACGATTGCACATCTAGAAAAACGACTACATCGACTACTCAAGCTGCTTATATTGAGCGGATTCATACGCATCCTTTCAAAAGCCCTCCGCGCGATTGGCTATCGCAGGCAGGTTTGTTTCGGAATGGGACGGATTCACTGGCAACCAAGACTGACTAAATCGTTTTCCCAACGCACGTATGTAACGCGCGCCACGCTTTTCAACGAAATGAAAATTGGCCCAGGACACCAGCAGAATAGTCACAAAGCCAGCCGTGGTGAGTAGTACATAATCGAGCGGCTGATGAGTACGAGGCCGGAACAGATAGATGATCGGCATATTCAGCAGGTAAATGGAAAAGCTGCATTCACCACAAAATTTCATGAAGCGGTTTTCAAATAGCCATGCCGCAACTGGCGTCGATAGGGAAAAACTGAGAACGAACAAGGCACTGAGAAAAGCAGATGGAAGACTGGTGTAGAAGTCACCTTTGAATTGATAAGGGAAGGCAATCCAGCCCAACTCCACAGCGAACATCAATGCGATCAGAAAACCTTGCATGACCGACAGCGCAAACTGATCCTGATTGGTATCACTGACCCTTGTGCGTATTTGACCGGCAATCACGCCAAACAAGAAGTAATGCAATTTGTTGCCGACGAAGGTTCCTGGAAAGACATCCCGATTTGCCATCAGCGTCACACATAGCAGAGCCAGCAACAATAAGCCCGCAATGCCAGCACCGTTGGTGGCACGATCTTTCATTGCCCAGATCAACAGGAACACTGCGTAGAATTGTACCTCCGGCGCTATGCTCCAGAACACGGAAACATTCCCGGAAAAGAATAGGTGTCGCGCGATGTTGTGCGAGGAAATCGCATAAACGAAATCCGGGTTGAACCAGCTATAGATGATGAATGATGCCAGCACAATGACCAGATAGGCAGGCGCGATCCGTGCCACCCGGGCGACGATGTAATCAACAATCTGCGTGCGCGAAAACGATTTGCCGAGATATAGGTAGGAAATCAGAAATCCACTGAGGGAGAAGAAAATCATGACACCGACTTCACCTGGGAAATGCGGATCAGGCAATTGCCAGCCTTTCTCGGCGAAATGCGCATAGACCACCAACAGGGCCGCAAAGCCGCGTAATCCTGTAATGGCTTCGATACGATCTTTATTCATCAGGCTCTCATTACGTTTTCATAGATGCCGCCGTATTGATTGGCGATGCGTCGCCAATCGTAACGAGTGGCAAATCGCATCAGTCGATTGCGGTTTGACGCAAAATCCATCTCGTTCAGTGCATGCATTTCCAATATGGCCGGTACAACGTCGGTAACTGCTGCCAGATCAACCAGCAAACCCATGCCGGAGTTTTCATGCAAACTGCGAAACGGTGGAATATCGCTCAAGATCGGCATGAGGCCAGCGCTCATTGCTTCAATGGGTGCGATGCCAAATCCCTCATGCCTGGACAGGCAAAGGAAATAGCTGGCCTGTGCGACCAAGGCCGCCCACTCTTTCTCACTGGGATTGGGTACGATCTGCACGTTTTGCTCGATACCGAGTTTGGTAACGAGTTCCAACAGGTCTTTTTGCTGAAGATCGTATTCGCGACCGGCGATGAGGAATTTCCATCCCGGCTGACGCGCCGACAGCGATGCGAACAGCTCAAGTGATTCAGGAAGTCCCTTGTTCTGCGACCAGCGCCCGAAATAGATCAATGTGCGTGTCGGCACAGTCGCTGCCATGTTCCAGAACTTGGTAACGTTGACGCCGTTCTCGATCACGATCAGCTTTTCATCATCGACAATCTCGGAAAAGATGCTGCCATCGTTATTACTGGTGGCGACGATGCGGTCATATACAAGCGACGACGCACGCGTGACAGTCTTGAAATACATCTTCTTCAATCCCGCCATAAATCTGGTATGGAAAAAACCGCCGTGTGTCGATGCGACCAAGGGCTTGCGGTGCATCTGCTTGGTGGCAGCAAGGTAATCGAAGAAAAAATCGATACCGTGCACATGGATCATGTCCACATCGTTCAGCTGTTGCAGCACTTGTGGGCACAGCGGATAGCGATTGGATCCGTAATACGGCAAGCGGATGATGGGAATGTCATCCAGCATTTCCTTACCTGCCAACGTTTCAGTGGAATTCCTGAACAGACGATTCAAAGTAATGATCTTTGGTGCAAATCCGCCCTGCGACAGGTGGTACCGCGCAATGTTTTGTACGACGTCTTCCATCCCCCCTATCGAGGGATAGTATTGGCGCACCACATGGGCAATCTTAATGGGCATAACGGCCTCCGTGTTCCTTGCGCGGCTTCCATGTCGTAGTACGATAAGTACGCGCCTCGTCCGAACGCGCCCTGCTTCCTAACAAGAACCAGAGCAGCCCCGCACTCTTCAATGCAAACATCGATGAGCCGCTCACGCACAAGATCAGAGATAGATAAATGGCGATGTAAGCACGCATGCGTGATCCGTGCTCGTCCTTCATGCGAACAATCCAGAATGCGCACCACAACAACGCACACAACGGAAAACCTATGTGGAGCAATAGCGCGGGATAACCCATGTCACCCAAGTTGATTTCCGAGCCATCGATGGCGAAGAAACTGGATAGATCGGTATCAAGAAGCGCATGTCCACTCAGCGATAAACGGCCGAGAAAATCGTCCGCATAACTGCGGTCAAGATACTGGGCAAGAAGCATCATCGATGCAATGCAGATCAGCGGCAAAAACAGCAAGGTGAATTCAGCCTTGCGCGGCAATAGCGCACGCGCCAGGAAGAGGATGAACATGGTCAACATGCCGTAGCGCGAATCGCTCAAGGCGATCAAAACGATTGCTGCTGCCAATAGCGCCAGAATATGCTTGTACTCACTCCATGGTTTGGAGAGTGCCCAGCAAGCGACAACGACGGAGAAATTACCTAGCGACACAGGTTCAAGAAAGATGGACGACACGCGATGACTGCCTAACAAGGCAGGCAAAATGGTTCGACCTATCCCCTCGGGGCGAATACCGTTCAAGCTCAGCGCGCTATCCTTCGCCCATGCAGCGCCGTATTGAATATTGCCTTGGCTGACATAATAGGAATACACGTTAAGGAGTTTGGTGAATGCATCGAGAAACAGTAGCTCAAACAAGGCAAACGCCAGCACTAACATCACAACAGCGTTGAGCAGGTGATCCGCACTGTATTCATCCGCATGTTGTCGCCCCAGTTCGAAGAAAATCAGGGGAATCAAAATGTCGCGAAAGCTCTTGGGATCGACGTGGCCGCGCACCAACGCAAACACCAGAAGATAGGCGAAGGACGCCGTCAACAAAGCGAGAAACGCGATATTGCAGCGACTGGCAAGCACACCCAGGCAGACAACAAAGATCACACATTCGCTACCCATCACGACAGCCGTCGAAATCGGATGTACCTGGGTATGGATCAGGCACAACACAGCTTGATAGGTCAGTGATGCCAGCACGATCCATTGCGCAGCAACGCTATGGCGCCGACCTTCCGCACTACTCTGTGCGATGCCGATGCCGCCGAGAACGCTGCGGACTTTCATCAAGCATCCCCCATTACCGTGCCAACGATCTCGGCACCGCAACGGCGCAAACGTTCCGCCTGCATCTGCAGTTCGTGCATCTTGGTTTGATCCTTGCGTGCGATCAGCAGCACACCTTTGGTATGCGTAGCTATCGCCAACGCATCGGCACAGGTGGTCAATGCCGGAACGTCGTACAACACAATTTGGTGCCGGACAATCAAGTTGTCGTGCAATGCAGTAAAGGCATTGCTACTGAGCAGCTCCTGCGGATTTGGAACCTCGGTGCCAGCCGAAAGGACGGACAACCCGACAAAATCGCTGATCTTTGTGATACCTTCCATGCCACCACGCTTGGCGAGCATATCGGATAGGCCAATGCGTCCGTTCATGCCGAAAATCCGGTGCTGCTTCGGCGCACGCAGGTTGGCGTCCACCAATACGGTTTCTTCGCCCAATTGGGAAAATGTCACAGCAAGATTCGCTGCCAATAAACTTGTGCCATCACCCGATTGCAAACTGACGATTGCCAACGCCTTATGGTCGGTATTGAACCAATGCGACAATAATTGGCTACGTATCGCACGCAGAGTTTCCGCTTGTTTGCCGAAAGGCTGATAGGCAGCTATCAACTCGGGTGGAAATTTGCCATGTTTGGCCGACAGATAGTGATAGGAAAATTGGCGAGATAGAACCTGGCGCACGTCATGATCGGAAATCAATTTCAGCTGCACGGCCGCTTCGCCGAAGCGCAGCCCTGAATTACGTTGCATACGCAACACGACGTCGATATCGGTCTCGCTCAGCTTGCCGGTTTCCAGCAGCATTTGTCCCATGCAAGTTTCGGATTTGGGTGACGACATCGAACCATTCCTGATTGGAGTGACAGTATTAGTCATTGATTTTTACCTCCTGTTACCAACGGCATCTCTCTGCCGCGATAGCCAGACAGGAACAGTGGGCGACGCGGCACACCATCCCAGGAGAGATTGCCAAACATCGGTGCATTCAACACTTCGATCAGATCGTTAGCAGAACGTACGCGCGGCGTCATCAATTCCAATATCAAGGCGACAGCAATACCAAGCATCAGGCCGAGCACTCCTGACATAACGGCGTTGAAGACCAGGTTGGGACTATACGGACTACGCGGCACAACGGCAGGCGACAGCACGGAGACGTCGGACTGGTTCGATTGCCCTTCCATACTGGTTTGCATCAGGCGCTGCGTTGCGTTGTCATAGGCGCGCTGTGCGCTGTCCGCCTCTTTCTCCAACACCAGCAATTCATCACGTGAACTGTTGATGGCTAACACCCTAGCCTTTTGCGCATCAAGGGCCGCACGCACTTCACCTTCACGTTGTCGCGAGATGTTGGCATTGTTCACGACACTGTTTGCGGTATTGGCGATATTGCGATCCAATTCCAAGCGCAGGCGATCCAGTTCCGCCTTTGCCGCCTGATATTGTGGATGGTTCTTGTCGAGGTTTTGGGATAGCTGCATGAATCTCGCTTCGGACTGCGCGACCTGACTCTTCAATGTTTGAATCAAGGGGTTGGAAATGACGTCAGGTGATTCTTTGCCGCCACCGGTCTGCACCAAATGCTCGCGCGAATCTGCTTCCATACGTTGTGCTTGCGCCAGAGCCAATTGATTCGCCAATTCATTCAATCGGGTATTCTCAACGTCGTAGCGATTGTCGGCATTGACCAAGCCGTGCTGTTGTTGATAGCGCGCCAGTTTCTGTTCAGCTTCTTCGAAGTTGGTGCGCAAGGTCTTGATCTGCCCGGTCAGATAATTCGATGCCTTCTGCAGTGGTTCGACCTTGAGTCGCAAATTGACCTGTTGATAGGTCGTCGCCACACCGTTGGCGAGCGCTGCAGCCAAATCGGGATTACGATCTCTGGCAGTAATCGACATCACGCTACTATCGTGCGATGGCACCACTTCAACGGATTTTTGTATGCGATCGGCCAACCAATCACGCATGCCATCGCTGTTTTGATTTCCTGCGTATTCGTGTTGCAATGAACGGTTGTTAACCAGCCCCATGTTATCGACCGTTTTGAGCGCAACATCCTTGCTGGTGACAATATCCAATTGTGTCGCCATGTAACCGGGTACAAGCTGTGCCGCCAAAGCACTTCCGGTTACCGGGTCCGTCCCCTTGAAATTCAGCAGCACCACAGATGTGGCACGATACATCTTGGGTATCAACATGCTGACCGCCATGGTGGCACATACCGTCAGCAGCAGGATAATAAAAATCCGCCGCGACCGTGCCCGCAATATGATCAGGATTTGAAATAGATTCATGTGAACTCCAGCGTCTTTCGCGTCAATTGTCCGCAATGAAGAATGGTTTAGAACCAGCTTTCCTTGATATAAACAATGTCGTCGGCCTGCAATGGCTCATCCGACTTCGCTTCAAATATCTGTAAATCGCCATGGGTGTCCCGCCGTTTGATACGGATGCCACGCTCGGTACCACGTGGACTCAATCCTCCTCCAGTGGATAGGGCTTGCAACACCGTCATGTTGCGTTCAAGGCGATAGCCGCCTGGATGTTGCACTTGGCCGTATATATAGAACTTCGGTGCACGTTCGACAAACACGACATCGCCAGCGGTGAGTTCATAATTCTTTTTCATATCGGCAGAACGCATCATGTCTGCCAGATCGATCACTTCTTTAATCGATTTACCATTACGTTCGCGAATCACGGTGACGCTGTCGCTGCCATCAGGCGTGACACCACCAGCTTCTGCAAGCACATCAGTCACGCTGTGTTTGCCATCGATGGGATAGCGCCCCGGCTTATTGACCTGCCCCAGTACGGATACCTGCTGACTTTGTAATAGCGACACGGAGATATGTACTTCCGCTTTCTTCAGGAATCCCCCATTGGTCAGCATGTCGTCCATCTTCTTTTCGGCATCCGCTGGCGAGAGTCCGCCCAGGGGTACCACTCCTATCAATGGAAAGGTGATATTGCCGCTTTCATCCACCTTGGTTTCCAGAGTCAAATCGGGATTGTTCAAGACGGAAATTTTCAGCACATCACCAGGGCCTAATGCTGCGTCGCTACCCAATGCGCTATTGGAAATTGCCAGGCTCATCACCAAAGCAGAGAAGTAGGCAGTCAATGCTTTCATTTTTGTCTTCCTCCAGCAGATCGGCCATACCGATCCACCCTGGTGACACCTTGCTCATCATTCACAGCCAAGGGCGTATCGTGCAGTCCATTTGGAGACGCATCGAAATACACGACCCCATCTGCGATACGCAACTTGGCAAGATTGTCAGCCAGGTCGGTGCGTGCTTTTTGCTTAACCAATGCCTGTTCAATTTGTGGCACGACGACGTCTTCGTCCAAGGGCTGCAAGTTCAACTCGGTCATTGACCAGATTTGAAAATCGTCTTCATGTGTGACGATAAAGGGCTTACCGTTGGCAAGGTTACTCGTCAGCTCCGCTAGCCCATATGGCAGTTTGTCGCCAGTGATCACCCGCTGCTTGAGCATGTAGGAAACGTTATGTTCATCCAACCAAAACAATATCTGACGCATGGAATTACCCGCATCCGACATCGCACGGACCTGCTGACGTGCTGCGACATCTTGTATCGTCAATTCGTCGGACTTGAACAACTTACGTTCGGCATACAGGGACGGTTGATCTTTGTAATATCGGTCGATATCTTCCTGCGATGGTGTTGGCGCAGTCGCGATCAGTTCTTGCAAATACGCCTTCGCCAAAATCTTTTCCTTAGCCTTATCGATCGCATCGATGATCGCCGGATCACGGTCAATTTTTCGCCGCGTCGCATCCCGCGCGAGGATGTCGCGATCAATCAACGCTTCCAGCACTTGCTTTTGATGAGCATCGGCGCTCGCCGCGTCTTGTACCTCCAATGCGCTCAGTTCTGCCTTCACTGCGGACAGCGTTATTTCATCGCCACCCACAACGGCAAGCACGGGATCATTGGCACGGTGGTCATCAAGCGAATGCATCTTGCTGCATCCAGCCAGGCAACCGCTCATTGCAAGGGCAACCGAAAAAACCAGTTTGGATATTCCGGCATGTTTGGTATCGCTTGGTACCGGTAATTTGCGTTCGCTCATTCAAACGCCTCCTTCATTGGAATAGACTGCACAGGTACCTGTAAAAGCTCACCATTTCCATGTGACAGTGATTCACGGGTACGGGTCCGCCCCATCGGAAGCGCACGGATTTGCATCAGTAGCAGCAACAAAACCAAGGGCAACACGTACCAACCATCGGGTTGCGTAAAATAAGCGAAAGAGCGATGGTGCAATGAAACAGCGGGCTCGATATCCGTGGTTTCCGGCGTACCGATGATTTCGTCGAGCATGCCGTCTGTCATCGAGACTTGTGGTGCGTGGCGTAACTCAAACTTCACCCCGACCACGCTTTGCCCGTTATCGTTCGCTATATCGCTCCCGACTGGCGATGTCTTGTTACGCTCCCAATCCGGTGACAGAACAGAAATACCACCAACGTTATTACTTGCAAAATTCTCCCGCATCCCGCGAGCGGAAGCCGATGTTGTTCCGATACTCAATGCAAGCAAGGTAATCAATACGATATCGACTCTCATGAATTCTCCGTTTGTACCTTCCATCAACGAACATTGCACATAGCATTCGTTGATTTCTACTCATTCAGTAAGCATTCCGGCGTTTCAACACTTCAACAAAAGTCTGCGCGATGATCTGCAAATCCCATAGCAGAGACCAGTGACGCAGGTAGTCCAAATCGAATTCGACGCGGGCGCGCATCTTCTCGACACTATCGGTCTCCCCGCGCAAACCATTGACCTGCGCCCATCCGGTAATGCCAGGTTTGACTTTGTGACGCAGCATGTATCCCTTGATCAATCCGCGATACAGCTCGTTGTGCGCTACCGCATGCGGGCGTGGCCCAACAATGCTCATGCGACCTTGCAATACATTGAAAAATTGCGGTAACTCATCCAGAGATGTCTTACGCAGGAAGGCACCAAACTTGGTCACTCTGGGGTCCGATTTTTTTGCCTGCATGATTTGACCACCGTCTTCGCATACCGTCATGGAACGGAATTTATAGACAATGATTTCTTCTCCACCCAAACCATAACGGCGCTGTGCAAAAATGACTGGCCCAGGTGACGACAGCTTCACGCCTATCGCAATCACCAGCATCACTGGAAGCAGCAGCAATTGAATGATTGCTGCCAATACTATATCGCTACAGCGTTTGATGACGCCGTTAAATCCAGCAAACGGGCTTTCGCATATTCCGACTAAGGGCATGCCATCGAAGTCGTCAACGCGTGCCTGCATGAAACCAAAATTTTCGATATCCGGCACGAAGTAGATCGACGCTGTCGTGTCCTTTAATTCTTCGAGTAAAGACACTACGCGTGGTTGTGCCACCATGGGCATGCAGATGAAAATCAGATTGGTACGATGCGCCTTGACGTAAGCCGCCACCTCGTTGACGGTGCCAATGCAATGTGGCGCTGCATCGGCTGTTTGTCGATTTTTGTCACGGTCGTCGAAGAAACCGACTACATCGATCCCCGTAATCGGATGTTCGGCAATACGCGAATACAGCCGGGAACCTGCATCGTTACTGGCAATGATGACGGCGGTTCTGGTATCGGCTGCACCCTTGTTTTTCCCTAGCAGCTGCACGGCAAAGATGCGTGTAAAGAATAGTGCAATCGGCGCCAGCAATACCCATAAGATCAGTACATCAGGCGGATATTCAGCACCCAGGCCGGTGGTTTTTCCGATCAGAACAAGGATTGCGACAGTAATCGCCCATCCCACCAAAATATCTTTGCTGTACTGCCGAATTTTCCAGCAGCGCGGACTACTGGAAATTTCCATCTGGTTATAGACGAAGGTCGAAACCAGAAAAACCAGAATCATCAATAGCAGGTAACTGCCACTGAAGAACTGCCCATTGACGACGATGCTGAGGTAGAGCACAGAAAGCAGCAAGCAAGGATCCAGCATACGTCTAACAAATGCGAGTGCAGGGGAATCGTCCAATATCATGCTTCCTCCGATTTAGAGACCGAAGTCGTATCTGGCTTGTAGGGCGATGCTGTTGCCGGAGAACCCGGAGCTTGGCCCATATTGGTTTTGCAGAATGCGGGCCAACACCGCTTGCAATTGAAATTTCCGTGTGACTTTGTAAGTGCCGACAATTGACGCCGTTCTCACATCGCCCGACGTGAAAGGTAAGGTTTCAAACGCCTGGCTTTGACCAAAGCTTTCACGGATATATTGATACTTTCCTTCGAGCTTCGTCTTATCCGAGATCTGCCATTTCGCTTCCCCACCAATGCCGTGATTCAAGGAATAGGCGGCAGTCAAATCGTCGACAGAATCAATTTCACGCCACAATTCGCCGATGAAGCTTAATTGATCAGTGGGTTGCCAATCCGCGGTCAGACGCCAATTGGGTCCGCTATAGTCCCGCGCCGTATAGCTGTCGTAATCACGCCGTACCCAACCACCAAGAAAATGCACTTGTGTAATTGGTGTGGCAAGCCAATCGACTTTCAACTTGGCTTCATTTTGCTTGTAGTCGTTACCGACGAGAGCCCCGTTGCTGATTTCGGAGACAACGGGAAAGTAAGCATCGATATGCTGATATTGCACGCCTACACTACTTCCCGATGGCGCAAGATAATCCAAGCCCAGATTGGTTCTCTCTTCGGTTCGGTCAGCAACCTGTTGTGCCGGCAATTCGTAATTGATATGGAAGTTGGTAACTCCTGCACTTATGCGCCAACTTGGATCAACTAACCAGGCGACATTGGCATATTCACTCGATTGCGTACGCATGTTCAATGCCAATAAGTGAAAGTCGATGTAGGGTGTCAACCCTTGTTGGTACGTAAAACCTACTTGTCCGTTGAGTGCCGCCCCAGTGCTCCAATTCCAATTGAGGCTCGCATCCTTATCCATGTGATCGAGTTGCTGCAAGCGATCAAAATCTATTTTTGCCACACTGGCGTTGAAGATCAATTCCTGCATGCTGTATTTTTCATCGACGGCAATACCAGCCTGCCATTTCTGCCAGTTATCTGAAAGCGTGGAACCGGCCCCTATTGCCTGCGCGCTCGCACTGTTGGGAAGGCCAAGCAGATTGCTATTGCTTCCGTATTCATACGCAACGAACGGATCGACTACTTTGTTGTTGGTCGTTTCATCATCGGTGGCTTGGGAGAGGATAGGAAGGAGGGCGAGATTCAAAAGGATCGACACCTTCCATCGCAAGCGATGATGCTTCGTCGTGCGGATTTTCCGCTGATTCATTGTGCTCCCTTCAATTCCTCTTTATTGTTCCAAAGAGAAATTTACGTTGAACAATCAAATACTGAGGCAATGTGAATCGATATACGCGCTATGACGATAGTCTCATCAAAAAGGTTCAACACTTTGCGATGATTTTGATTGAAAAGCCCTTTCTTTCTTACTGTTATTAACGCTGCACAAGAAGTTAATTAATGCAAAACATGGCCCTATTTATGAAGATCAAGTAAACCAATGGAAACTGATTTCCTTCCACTTTCAATTTCTGATTTACCGATAACTAGGAACAATGTTTTCTTATCGGGAGCAGCAAAAACAATCGATGACAGAAATAGCGATTTAAATTTTTTAACGCTGAAGTAACGAGATCCACATTTATAATCAACCGGGAAAATTTGATCGAAGATGAAAATTTCGCTCAGAATAATCACTCCTTGTTGCAGTAAATGTGTAATAACCAGTACACCTTGTGACCATTTTTTTCAGCTCTCAAAAATTTTGAAACTACGCGAGTGATGTCGTGTCCAAATACGCTGAGAAGGCGCGTCAAGATGTATTGCTTCGCTGTACTAGCAGAAGAATGTGTCATAAGAAATTTTCATATTGTTG